>Ga0308166_1000258_pt1 | contig 90477 bp, 89 predicted proteins | sample PhyCR2_2_FD_202137 | JGI IMG/M metagenome (GOLD analysis project Ga0308166, IMG submission 202137) | Phyllosphere microbial communities from UC Gill Tract Community Farm, Albany, California, United States - DLSLCC.R2 | ecosystem: Host-associated > Plants > Phyllosphere > Unclassified | place...
TAGAGTTTTATTTCGTTCCAAAGGGAACAAACAAAAGCAAGGGCGTATAGCTCAGGCGGTTAGAGCGCTTCGCTGATAACGAAGAGGTCCCAAGTTCAAGTCTTGGTACGCCCACGGAAACCTTGCTAGAGAGAAAGAGGAAGTAATGAAAAAGTTCCTGGTTCTCGCAACGATTGCGACTGCTACGGTAGTCTTGGTCAAGAAAGTAAAGGCTTCTTCGGAAACAAAGGAAACCTGGCATCAGGTAGCCGATAAAGTTTCCTAAAGCTTTTGGGGCCTTAGCTCAGTTGGTAGAGCGTCTGCTTTGCAAGCAGAATGTCAGGAGTTCGATTCTCCTAGGCTCCACAAAAAAGACTGGCGGAAAGCATCAGCTTTCCGCTAATTCTTTTTGATTGATCCGCTTCGGATTGATCGGTGTGGAACACCAAAAACTGTATAAGGGGCCTTAGCTCAGTTGGTAGAGCGTCTGCTTTGCAAGCAGAATGTCAGGAGTTCGATTCTCCTAGGCTCCACAGTATTGAAGGACGGAAAGCATTCGCTTTCCGTCCTTCGCCATTTCCAAGGCAACCAAGCCGCAGAACATCAGCGGCTGATTCGAGCCATTCGGACAAATTGATAATGGTCGATGAGCTGTTCGCCAATGTTGAACCAGGAACGACCCTGAACGCTGGCTAACGCCGCACTGGCAAACGCCAAGCGTTTGGCATCATCATAAACAAGGTCACTGACCCGGCTTCGTAGCTCAGTAAGATTCCCCGGCTGATACAACCAGCCCGTGTGCGAGGAATCCACGAGGTCTAGTGGCCCTCCACGGCCCACAGCCACCACCGGGACACCACAGGCCATAGCCTCTTGAATGGTCTGGCAGAAGGTTTCAGAGGAGCCGGGATGAACAAATACATCCATAGACGCCATGACCTCAGCCAATCGTTCACCCGAGAGGAAGCCGGTGAAGTGTGCGGTAGGTAGTACGGCCCGTAATTCGGCCTCTAACGGGCCAGAACCTACGATGACGAGTCTGGTGTTCTTCAGGTCAGCTAAAGCCTTTAGATCGGCAACCTGCTTCTCTGCGGCCAGACGCCCAACATATCCGATAATGACTTCCCCATTCGGAGCCACAGCCTGCCTGAAGTGCTCGCTGCGTCGTTGTGGGGTGAATTGCACGGTGTCGACTCCCCTGCCCGAAATCTTGAGCCTGTCGATCCCCAAGTTCTTGAGCTGTTGGAAAGAAAAGGTGCTGGGAACTAGCGATAGATCAGCAGCCGTGTGGATGGCTTGGACATGCTCCCACAGACGCTGGGTTAACCACGGCATCTTATAGCGGCTTGCATAGTTGGGAACCTCGGTTTGGTAGAGGGCCACCGTAGGTAGATTCATTTCTTGAGCTGCACGTAGCCCCTGCCATCCCAAGATGAATGGGCTAGCAAGATGGACTACGTCTACGCGCTCACGCGCCAGGATCTTACGAAGCCGACCCACACTGGTAGTAGCCACCCTGACCTCAGGGTAGCTAGCCAACGGCATTGAGGGCACGGTGTGGATACGGAAACCGCGGTAGTGCTTCGGCACCCCGTGGCCCGTCAGTTCGCCGGTCAATGAGCCAGCTGGCGTGATGACCACTGCATCATGTCCGGTCAGAGCCAGATGATCCAGGGTCTTCAGAATAGAGTTGGTAACCCCGTTGAAGTGGGGCAGGAACGATTCAGCGACGATTGCGACCTTCACACTTTCAGGATGGCGATCCACGGTGACATCAAAGTAAATACGACTGGGGCAGTTCATTAACTTCTGTTGTTTATTGTTGGTTTTAGGCCATTGGTGGCAAGATTCCGTAAGTGGTAAACGAAAATTCCGGCGACGTCGACGGCGCAGTTCAGAGCGAAAAGATCGACAAAGATTCGCGCATAGCGGTCCTCTTCTTTCCTGTATTGATTCTGCTGGGTGGACTGTGTGGCATGCTGCTCCCCCAAGCTTTTGTTGGCTTGGCTGGGTGGATCAATCCTTTATTGATGATCATCATGTTCTGCATGGGTTTGACGTTGACCTTGCCTGACTTCGCCTTGGTGGTGAAAAACCCGCTGCCAGTCCTTGGCGGTGTGGTTGCCCAGTTTGTCGTGATGCCGAGCGCAGGCTGGTTGGTGGCCACCGTGCTTCACCTAGGTCCAGCACTGGCGGCCGGCCTCATCTTGGTTGGCTGCGCTCCGGGTGGAACAGCGTCAAACGTCGTTTCCTACCTGGCTCGAGGCAACGTTGCCCTGTCGGTAGCCATGACCTCTGTATCGACCTTGATTGCCCCTGCGCTAACTCCCCTGTTGGCTCTGTGGCTGGCTGGCCAGTACATGCCTGTTGATGCCGGATCGATGGCGCTCAGTGTTGTTCAGATTGTTCTGATTCCAGTGGTGCTCGGAATTGCGATCCGGATGGTCCTTAACCGATTGGTCACTAAGGTCACCGGAATCCTGCCATGGATCTCAGTTCTCGCGATCACTGTTGTGGTGACAATTATTGTGGCCGGCAGCTCGCAAGCCATCATGAACGCGGGCCTGCTGGTACTAGTTGCCGTCATCTTGCACAACGGATTAGGGCTCCTGCTGGGCTACGGAGCCGGCGTTCTGATGCGCGTGCCTGCCGATGCCCGCCGAACGATGGCCATCGAAGTAGGAATGCAGAATTCAGGGCTGGCAGGTGGACTAGCAAAGCAATATTTCACCCCCGAAGCAGCCCTTCCGGCCGCAGTATTCTCCGTATGGCATAACTTGTCCGGAGCGATGATCGCTGCTTACTGGCGCCGCAAAAAGACCGTAAATACGGGGGATTTGGCCGACAAATAGGACATATTCCCATTGGGGAATATAGGCTATCGATACGTAACCACGGGCAAAACACGTGATTTGTCCCAGCTGAAAACAGCTACAAGAAACGAAGGTGTTTTTAGCTCGTGACAATCCTGCTCGCCTTGGTCGGCATCCTCGGAGTTTCTGCCTCCGGACCCATAATTGCCGCTTTTCCGGGTGTCCCGGTGCTGTCCATGGCCTTCTGGCGCAATGGTGCAGCAGCGGCAATTTTGAGTGTGCCGGCGTTGCGAAAAAACCCTCGGGTGTATCTGAGTATGACAGCTCGTGAATGGACCTTCACCGCTCTTGCGGGAACAGCACTGGCTCTTCACTTCGTCTGCTTTATGTACTCGATGCGACTCACTAGCGTGGCTGCCGGTACTGCCTTGGTCTGCATCCAAGGTGTGTGGATTGCGGTCTTCCAAGTAATGCGCAAGGTTCAGTATCGAACACAGGTTTTTGTCGGAATGGCGGTTGCCCTAGGTGGCGCGATTGTGATCACCGGGTTCGACATGAGCTTGGGTTCGCAGGCTCTGCTCGGTGACTTTTTGGCCTTAGCAGGTGGCGTCTTGGCGGCTGTTTACACCCTTGCAGGATCCGTCGCTCGACAAACAATGAGCACCGTGAGCTACACCTCGAGCTGTTACGCAATTACCGCACTGGCTCTATTGGTGCTCTGCTTTGCCACCGGCATGCCTGTGTGGGGTTTTGATGCTCATGGTTGGTGGGGCATTGTTCTGCTGACGGTTTGCGCGCAGATTCTTGGCCACACCGCAATGAACCATCTGCTCAATGTATTGGGAGCCCTGACGGTTTCAATGCTGATCTTGCTCGAGATTCCAGGTGCTGCATTACTGGCAGCAATTTTCTTGGGGCAGGTTGTATCGCCGGCAACCTATGCCGGCCTAGTGGTGATACTCGTTGGGCTTGCCCTCGTCATACGAGGACAAGCCCAACCAAAAGTGAAGCGTAGTTAGTTTTTATTTGTCATCTTCGATGATTTCGCGGATTTCTTCCACACTGGCTTCTCGTGAATCAATGGGCTGTTGTGGAAGGGCCGTTGTAGGTTCGTTTTCCCATGGATCTTCGATTGGTTTCGAGGCTTTCCATACGGCAACCAAAATGGCGACGACTCCGGCAATCAAGCCAACGGCTAGTACTTTTCCTACTTTGCTCTTCTTGCTCATGCATTGCTCCAGACTCAAAGTCGATCTCGGTCTCCGACAGTTCAAGACTATGCAGATACGGTCTTGCAAGCCAGTGTTAGCTGTGATGCCATCAGAGATTGTTCTAAATTTTCACTCAACGCGTACGTCAGTTTTTAGTGGGTCACGCCCTGATCATGGAACAATGTAGGCATGACCGCAAACGCAACTCATAAAGCCACGATTCACACTACCTTGGGCGATATCGTTGTCGATCTCTTCGGCAACCACGCACCTAAGACCGTAAAGAACTTCGTTGGCCTGTCGACCGGTGAGCAGGAGTGGGTACACCCAGAGTCCGGTGACACGAAGACCAACACCCCGCTGTACAGCGGAACCATCTTCCACCGCATCATTTCTGACTTCATGATTCAGGGTGGCGACCCACTGGGTCAGGGCTTCGGCGGCCCAGGCTACCAGTTTGATGATGAGATCCACCCAGAACTGAACTTCAACGAGCCTTACAAGCTTGCCATGGCTAATGCGGGTATCCGTATGGGCCGCGGAACCAACGGTTCGCAGTTCTTCATCACCACCGTGCCAACCACTTGGTTGCAGGGCAAGCACACCATCTTCGGTGAAGTTAATGACGCAGATTCACGCAAGATCGTTGACGCGCTGAACGCTGTTGCAACCGACGGCCGCGACAAGCCACTGGAAGACGTTGTTATCAACTCGGTCGATATCGAGACCCTGTAACAACCGACTCCAAAACCGCAGGCCCCGACGATCCACCATGTGGTGTTGTCGGGGCCTGAAGTTTAAGCACCCAACCCTATACAAGGCAGGTACCGATGTCCTACGGGCAAATTAACCCTCAGGGCCAAGCAGCTCCGACATGCTATCGACACCCGGACACGGTAGCTTACGTTTCTTGCAATCGGTGCGAACGCCCGATCTGTCCTCAATGCCAGGTCTCTGCCCCAGTGGGCGTGCAGTGTGTGGAATGTGTCGCGGAGGCCAGCAGGCGCCTGCCGCAACAGCAAACACAGTTTGGTGGGCGCTTACGCTCCGGTGCTCCGGTGATTACCTACGCCGTGATCGCACTGAACGTCCTTGTATACCTATTCCAGTGGATCATCCCGGGGCTGACCAATTCATTGGTCCTAGCGCCCGTGATCGCCGCTTATGAACCATGGCGTTTGATCACCAGCGCCTTCGCTCACTCCACCGGGTCAATCCTGCACCTGGCCATGAACATGTACGGCATCTACATCTTCGGCACATTGCTAGAGCCCCGACTAGGCAGGCTGCGTTTCGCTTGGCTTTATCTGCTCAGCGCCATCGGCGGATCCTTGGGCATCTTATTGCTCAGCGCTCCGATGAGCGCCACACTCGGTGCCTCGGGCGCATTGGCAGGCCTCTTCCTAGCAACCTTTGTTGTCTTCCGCTCCAACAAGCAAGCCTTACGCCAGATGGGCATCATTCTCGTGCTCAACATCGTGCTTGGCTTCGTCGTTTCCGGAATCTCTTGGCAAGGACACTTGGGTGGCGCCGTAACCGGCATTATTGCTTCAGCATGTATCGTGCTCATCCCTAGAAGTAATCCACAGCGTTCGCGAATCCAGCTAGTACTGCTCAGCACGTTATCAATACTTCTGCTTGTCGCTGTGTACCTTGCAGCCCAGGGTGCAAGGTGACCGGAGCGTAGTTCGAAAATCCCAGTATTCGTTATCCACACAGATTATCCACACTGTTAATAACTTACATCCGTGTAACTTCCGGAGCTTCGGAGATATTAACAGGCGTGGATACCCTTGTATTCAAGGATATTTCGAGGACGCTAAGCAATACTCACAACCTTGTCCCCAGCTGTGGATAACTTTTTAACAACCCCTGTAGATAGCGCATATACGAACCAGTGAACTGTTAATAACTTGAGGTTCGAAAGTTTAACCGATTAGCGCGAGTGGCTGTGAATAAGCGAAAATCGAGCGCTATCCACAGTCGAAATCCACAGTGTTAATAACTTACAAGCATGTCATTTGTTTAACGAAAAGTACACTTGACAAGTTATAACGCGCATATCCACTCAAGAATCGACACCTTGTCCCCAGCTGTGGATAAGTTTGTGAACAACTGTTGGTAAAAGTTGTGCACATTGCGTGTGGATAACGTTGATAACTTGTGGATTAGTTGGCGAAAAGGGGCCAGATCAAGAAGGTTGCGAACAAAAGCATAAGAATGCCGATGGTGAAGTCGAGGATCTGCCAGGCCTTGGGTTTTGCAAACAGTGGGGCGAGTATTCGCGCTGCGTAGGCAAGAACAAAAAACCAGATGAAGCTCGCAGCGATGGCTCCGAACGCAAACCATGGAGCACCGTCGCCTTGGGCTACGGCAACCGATCCGAGTAGTAGAACCGTGTCGATATATACGTGGGGATTGAGCCAAGTTAGCGCCAGCGTAGTTCCGATTATTGACAGGGTCGTCACCGAATGAGTTGAATCGCTGATTTTCAGCGACTCTGGTTTGAACGACCGGCGGAAGGCGAACGCCGCATACGTTGCAAGGAATAGGAAGCCACCCAAGCGAGCGATGACCAGTAGCCAGGGGAGTCGCTCAACTAAGACGCCCATTCCGCTGACTCCAGCACAAATGAGGACGGCGTCAGACAGGGCGCAGACTAGCGCGGTGGTGAAGACGTGCTCTTTTCTGATTCCTTGACGGAGCACGAAGGCGTTCTGGGCGCCGATGGCCACGATCAGCGATAGTCCAGTGGTCATGCCGAAGAAAAATGGTGCAGGAGTCATGAGAAAACCGTATGAAAATCTACAGGCTAAGTCGAACTTAACTTTCTGCATCTAGATTAGAGTTCCTAATGTGAATATCGACGTTGAGCACCTCGAGACCCTCTTGGCTGTGGTGGATGCCGGAAGCTTTGATGATGCATCCATCGACTTAGGCGTTACGGCCTCTGCCGTCAGCCAGCGAATCAAGGCTTTGGAGAATCGAATCGGGGCGATCCTTGTAATCAGGAGCCGTCCGGTCATTCCTACCGAACAGGGATATAGGGTGCTCAGGTATGCGCGGCAGATGGCGTTGCTCAGCGCGGAATTCACCCGGGAAATTTCTGCCGACGCACCCTTGAATGTAGCCTTCGGTGTCAACGCTGATTCCTTGTCCACATGGTTCTCTCCGGTCTTTGAACAGTTGGCAGACATCGAGAATCTGTCTGTTGAGATTCTGCGTACCGATGAAAACAGGGGATTGGAGCTACTTCGAAGCGGACGAGTCAGCGCCGTAGTCACTACGACTTCCCAAGCGCTTCAAGGATGCGTCAGCAAAAAGCTTGGAGCCATGCGATATCGCGCAGCTGCAGCACCACGCATCGTTGAACGGTACCTGCCCCGCGTGGATCCAGAAGCCCTAGTTAAAACACCAATGGTCGTTTTTGATCGCGAGGATCCATTGCAATACAGAATGGTCGCACGGCTTGCTGGCCAGGACCGACGGCCCGAAGCCCAAGTGCACCACGTTCCTGACTCGCTGCGATACCTCAGTGCGGTTGAAGCAGGGATGGGCTGGGGGATGATCCCCGAACTACAACTCGCTGATGCCAAGGGGCTGAAGGTACTTCACGAAGATTGGTTCGCCGATGTTCCGCTCTACCTGCAGCGATGGGCAGTGGATTCAGAGCTGCTTAGAAAGCTGGATGGCATATTAGTCACAGCCGCCCGCCAATTCGGACTGCATTTGATAGCCTGAGCTCGTTGCAGGCAATCAATGTCTGTACCCGGACGAGGGAGCCGTACCCGGAAAGCGACAAGACGGCCAGAAAAGGATTCCGGCATGTATTGGGCCGTTCTTATTATTTCTGGTGTTTTCGAAGCCGTTTGGGCCATTGCCTTGGGCATGAGTGAAGGCTTGTCGAAACTTGTTCCAAGCATCGTCTTCTTTGCTGGCTTGCTAGTTTCCATGGCTGGCCTTGCCTATGCCATGAAAGAGATTCCTGTTGGCACCGCTTACGCAATCTGGGTAGGTGTCGGAGCATCACTCGCGGTGATCTACTCAATGGCCACCGGACAAGAAGCGTTTTCGGTGCTCAAGGTGGTGTTCATCATTGGTCTGGTCGGATGCGTTATCGGACTCAAGGCCGTAAGCCACTAAAGAACTGATCGATTCAACGAACTACGCCGATCCCCATAGGGATCGGCGTAAGTGCTATTTCCAGCCTGTTGTCATAAAGAATCCGACCATCGCAATGCCGAATCCAACAACAATGTTCCATCCACCAATGTTGGGGATTGGGAACAGGGTCTGAGAAATGTAGTAGACGATGATCCACACTAGGCCAAGGAGCATCAAACCAAACATGACAGGTTTGTACCAACCTGGCATTGGCGCATCAATGGAGTGGGTGCGCTGGCGCTCGGTTTCGGCCTGTGTTTTGTTCTTGCGTCGTGGTTTTGACTCCGGCACTCGAATGCTCCCTCGGCTTCATCTGCTTAATGTAGTAAATGTGGGAGACGTTAGGTCTTCCCGGTAGGCTTGGGCACAAGGATGCTGAGAACTGCTTGTTGCATTCCTACGTAGCTTCCATACTAGCCGTAACCCATGAGAACTACCGGGTTTTGGCCTGTGAGGCCCCATGTAGATTGACATATCCTGATAAAGGAATTCCCAGAGGAGTCGCAGAGCAGTGAATCGAGTTGCCACAGCACAAGGCCGCCGCGCAGAGCGCCGCCCTCGGTCTGCGGGAAATGTCATCGTAGGATTCCTCGGTGAACTCTTCATTACTATAGGAATTTTGCTCATGCTCTATGTTGCGTGGGAACTGTGGTGGACAAATATTGATTCCGCGCAGGCTCAGAAAGAAGTAACTCAGGTACTCATCCAAGAATTTGGCGACGTGGTCATTCCGGATGAACCAGAGGATTCCTCAGAGAATTCGTCTGAACACTCTTCCGAGAAGGAAAAGGAAGAGACCAAGGACTACGGGCCGGCGCCGGTGACCGAAATAGCGCCAGGTAGCACTTTTGGAATCATGTATTTCCCACGTTTTGGTAGCCATGGATCTCATCACCCGGTGACCTCCGGAGTCGAAGACTACGTCATCGATAATCTGGGTATCGGCCATTACCCGTCGACCCAACAACCGGGGGAGAAAGGCAACTTTGCCGTTGCCGCGCACCGTCAAACTCACGGTCAGGTTTTCTGGGACATAGACAAGCTGCAAGAGGGCGACAAGATCTACCTGCAGACAGCAGAAGGCTATTACACCTATACCTGGTACGCCACGGAAGTGGTTGCTCCATCCAACGGCGACGTACTTCTGCCTACCCCGCACAAATGGGGAGTGGAGCCAACCAAGTCGATCTTGACGATGACTACCTGCCATCCGAAATATACGACGCAACAGCGAATGATTGCGTATTCGGAATTGACCGATTGGCAGCCCCTTGACGCTGGTCCACCCAAGGAAATCCGCGACATGGTTATCGAAGCAACGAGCTAGGAGGAACAAATGTACGCCTGGATTTTTCGGAACCTACCCGGTCCACTATGGCTTCGCATTTTTGAAGCATTGATTGTCATTGCCGCCATCGTGCTATTACTGATGGTGTACGTTTTTCCGTGGCTGAATCAATACATCAGCCCCTTTACCGATTCAACGATTGGCCAGAGTACCCCGTGAGCAGCACCAAGATCCTAGTGATCGATAATTACGACAGTTTTGTCTACACCCTCGTGGGCTATTTGCAGGAGCTTGGCGCGCAGACCACGGTGCATCGCAATGACGATCTCAGTGTGCAAGAAGCAATCGAATTAGCTTCTGAATACGACGGTGTACTGATCTCTCCAGGTCCCGGTGATCCAGCTGGTGCCGGGGTGAGCATCGATTTGATCAAGTGGTGCGGGCAGCAGAATAAGCCGATGTTGGGCGTCTGCCTTGGTCATCAGGCACTGGCCGAAGCCTACGGTGGAACGGTAACCCATGCCGAAGAACTGATGCATGGCAAGACCTCGCTCGTCCACCATGAGAACCACCCGGTCTTCAAGAATGTGGCCAACCCATTCACCGCTACCCGTTACCACTCGCTGGCTGCTGTACGCGAGAGCATCCCAGAAGAGCTGGAAATCATTGCACAGACCGCTGGGGGAGTCATCATGGCTCTGGCGCACCGCGAGGCGCCCTTATGGGGCCTGCAATACCACCCTGAGTCTGTTCTGACTGAGCAGGGCTACCAGATGCTTGGTAACTGGCTGGAATTCTTAGGACTGCAGGGAGCGGCCGAGAAGGCCTCCACCCTGAGCCCATTGTTCAGTGGTGAATAACCACTAGAACCTGTTGCCCTCACCGGGCTTTCCTGGTGAGGGTAACGGCTTGCCCTGCTTCGGACCTTTGGTCGACTTAGGTGACTCGCTAGGGGATTCATTCTCAGACTCGGACGGCGTTGCTGAAGGCGATTCAGTCGGATCCTCAGAAGGATCCTCACTGGCCGTTTCGGAAGGTTCTTCGCTTTCGTCCGGGCTCGGAGTCTCGGATTCCGATGGGGTCGGTTCAGCTTCCGTCTCGGCCAGCTTTAGCTTGATCTCATCGCCTGGCGCAGCTTCCGATGAAGACGATGGATCTTGATCGAAGACTGTTCCTGCCTTGTAGTCGTTGTTTTCTACGTGATCAAATCGGGGTTTTAAGCCTACATCTTCGGCTGTAAGAGCTTCTGTGGCCTCGTCTTCTGTCATTCCAGTTACGTCAGGGACGTCGACTTTTCCGGTCGACAGAATCAGATCGACCTTTGAACCGGCCTTAACCTTGGAGCCTAGCTCTGGATTGGTTTCAATGATCCGGTCGGTGTCTACGGTCGCTGAGTTCTTTCGGGTAATCTTTCCAACTTCCAGACCCGCCTCGCTCAGAGCGTCTCGAGCGGTGGCCTCAGACTGGTTGACCAGATTGTCGGGGATCTCGCGCTGTTCTGAACCCTTGGAAAGGTAAAGAGAAATCGTAGATTCCTTGGCTATCTCGGTACCCGACGTGGGGTCGGTACGAGTGGCCTTATTGGTATCTACATCTTCGTCGAATTCGTGTTCCACTTTGACGTTGAAGGTGGCGTCACGCAACAAGCTGCTGGCATCATCTTCTGACATATTTTTTACGTCAGGGACTGCTACCGGAGCGTTTTTCTCTTGATCCGCCTGAATCGAACGGACAACCAAGAAACTGGCAACGGCTACCGCCAACAAAGCGATGAGCGAAAGCAAGATGATCAAAGCGCGGTTCGACTTGTGCCGTGTAGTTTGTACCGGCTCATGTTCGCTCGTGAATACCGGGTGCTCATTGGTCATCGGAGCCGACGCAGCAGCAAAACCAGCTTCGGTATTGTCGTGGATGCCATAAATAGGCAAAGTATATGGGGTTGCTTGAGCCTGATCTTCGTGGAATTCGATCCCGTGCAAGGCGTTTTCCAAGGCCGTTGCGAACGCATCAGCAGACTGGAAACGATCGGCACGATCTTTGGCAAGAACTTTGGCGACAATCGGATCATAGATGGGATCTAGATCCTGATTTACGTCGCTGGGTGCCGTAGCGATCTCACCAACGTGCTGGTACGCCACCGAAACCGGGGAGTCTCCGGTGAAGGGTGGGCGTCCGGTCATCAGTTCATAAAATAGGCAACCGGTCGAATAGATATCGGAGCGGAAATCTACCTGCTCGCCTCGAGCCTGTTCAGGGGAGAAGTACTGGGCGGTGCCCACTACTGCAGCAGTCTGGGTCATGGTGGCCGAATTATCGGTCGCACGTGCGATGCCGAAGTCCATGAGTTTGACGTGCCCGGCATCGCTGACCATGACGTTGGCCGGCTTAACATCGCGGTGCACCACATTGTTGGCGTGCGAATGGCCTAGGGCTTCAGCAACACCACGGGTGATGCGGACAGCAAACTCTGGCTGGATGCCACCTTGGGCAATAACCTGCTTGAGTGTTTTGCCGGTGACATATTCCATGACCATGAACGGCAAGCGTTCACGCTGCTGGTCTGTGGCAGGTAATTCGCCGGTGTCATATACGGCGACAATGTTGGGATGACCGAGCGCCGCGACTGCCTTGGCTTCACGACGGAAACGGTTGACCACCATAGGATTGCTGGCGGTATCAGGGCGCAAGACCTTAACGGCAACCTTGCGAGAGAGTACGTGGTCCGTGGCGAGGTAGACATCCGCCATGCCACCACGACCAATGAGCGATTCGATCTCGTATCGTTCATTGATTAGTCGCGGCAGACCTGGCGGCAGTGCGTCAACTTCGCTCATGGCGCTTCGCTTTGAGCCGATTCACTCGGAGTTGCCGAAGCGGACGGGGTTGCAGATGGGGTCTCCGACGGGGTCGGAGTAGCCGAAGCAGTTTCCTTTGGACCACTGGATACATCCAAGGTCACGGTGGTTCCAGGCTCAGCTTGGCTGCCTGCGGCCTCACTCTGGCTCAGCACGGTGCCAGCCACTGAGGAATCGCTGCGTTCTTCACCCTTGGATACTGCCAATCCAGCGTTCTGAATCTGCGTCTGGGCAGCGGAGTAGCTCATGCCAACAACCGATGGCACTTCAACGGTTTCTGGAGCCTTGGCGTAGGTGACAGTAATAGTCTCGCCAACTTCTACGTTTCCGGTGGGGGTCAGCGAAATAACCTTGCGCGGATCAGTATCGGAAGATTCCTCGGCAACTGCGTTTACCTTCAGGCCTTGGCCTTCGAGCTGCGCGGTGACCTCGTCAATGTCCTTGCCAACCAGCGAGGAGGAAACCTGAACAGTTTCAGGGTCTTCAGATTCGCTTTCGCTTTCGCTAGGGCTTTCGCTTTCGCTTGGAGACTCAGAAGTTTCCGAAGCCTCGGTGCTCTCTTCGGAAGGCTCGGTAGTTTCTTCTGACGGTGAAGAAGACTCATCGGCCGACTCTGAAATTGATTCGGAGCTTTCCGTCGAGGAAGACGCGGCAGGGTCATTGTTGCTGCTCATGGCAGGGATTAGCCACGCCAAAAGACCGATGACTACAGCCAGAACAATAACTACGATCAGTGGGATCAACCAAGGACTGCGCTTTGATTCCTGCGGTGCAGGATCTTGAGCGTCAGCATCTTCGTCATCAAAACCGCTGGCACCCAAAGGTGCGGCCGCAGTGAAGCCACTGGCGGTACGCACAGGTTCTGCCACGGTAGGCATGGAGTTAGTCATCGTTGGTGCAGGGTCCGCGCGATTCATTGCGCGGGTAGCGTCAGCGTCCAGGTTCAAAGCCTGGGTGGCGTCCTCAGAAATGCCGGTGGCCAGCATGCCAGGAACCGCCATGGTGGCGGTGTTGGTGTCGCCAGCGCGCAATGCGTCGGCGGCCTTGGCCAGCGAGGTGGCGTTCTTGGGACGATCCGATGGGTTCTTGGCCAACATCGACATGATCAGCTGACGAACCGGAGCAGGGATGGTTTCCGGCAATGCCGGGGGAGCATCATTGACCTGTGCCAGTGCGATGGCGATCTGCGATTCGCCGGTGAACGGACGACGCCCAGCCAGCAATTCGTAACCGATGACACCCAAGGCATAGATATCGGAGCTGCCGGTAGCGTTCTGTCCGGTGGCCTGCTCTGGAGCGAGGTACTGGGCGGTGCCCATCACCTGACCGGTGGCGGTCAACGGCACCTGGTCGGCCAGGCGTGCGATACCAAAGTCGGTAATCTTCACAACGCCAGAAGGCATGACCAAGATGTTGCCCGGCTTCACGTCGCGGTGTACTAGACCGTGCTCGTGAGCGGCAGCCAACGCGCGAGCGGTCTGCGCAATCAGTGAGAGGGTGCGATCTACCTCGAGCTTGCGTTCGCGCTCGATGATGGTGGACAGCGGCGGGCCAGGAACGAGTTCCATGACTAGGTATGCCGAGCCCTGCTCCTCGCCGTAGTCAAAGACGCCGGCGATGCCAGGGTGGTTCAGCAGTGCGGTGTGTCGGGCTTCAACACGGAAACGCGTCAGGAAGCTTTCGTTGTCGGTGTATTCCTCTTTGAGGATCTTGATCGCCACGAGGCGTCCAAGTACCTGGTCACGAGCTTTCCAAACTTCGCCCATGCCACCGATTGCAATGCGATCGGTGAGCTTGTAACGACCGCCCAAGGTGGTGCCGGTTATTGGCCTCACTTGTTGAACACCGCCTTTAACATCTTCTTCATGATTGCACCGGTCGTGTTGTGACCAGTGTCGTAATCTACGTCTTGCAAGGTGACCGTGATGGCTACCTGAGGATCATCCGCTGGAGCGAAACCGGTCATCCACGAGTTCACGTAGGCGACGCCATTTTCGGTTCGCAACTGAGCGGTACCGGTCTTGGCGCGGAAGTCCACACCTTCAACAGCCGCATTCATGGCGGTACCGCGCGTGACGGGCCCTGCCATGAGCTCCTTGAGCTGCGAGGCAACTTCCTTGGAGGTGGCCGTGGAGAACTTCTCAGGCTTTGGTTCTTCGACGACTCGAAGATCCGGGGCAATGACCTTATCGATCATGTTTGGCTTCATGATCACACCATTGTTGGCGATGGCCATGGCGGCCATGTTCATCTGCAGGGCGGTGACCTTGTTGCTGCCCTGACCGATGGCCATACGGGCCAATTCGGATTCGTCAGCATCTTGAGCAGGGAACTGGCTTGGCGTCACGCGCTGCGGAATGTTCAGTTGTTGGCCGAAGCCAAAGCGCTCTGCAACATCACCAAAGGCTTTATTACCTACGGTCTTACTGATCTCGTAGAACGGAGTGTTGCAACTCTGGGCAAAGATGAATGCCAACTTTGCGCGAGGCTCACGGGCACAAACACCTTCACCGAAGTTGTTCATCGACCTCGTTGAATTCTTGTATCGCACCGAAGTTGGGTTGTTGATCGAGGTGTCCAGATCGTACTTTCCGGACTCTAACGCAGCAACAGTACTCAAGATCTTGAAAGAGGAACCTGGATATTCCAAGTTGCTAATCGCAGGATTCAGGTAAGGGCTCAGGCCATCAATCTTGCTGACTTTCTTCAAGTTCTCGGCAGCTTTGCTAGTGGAGTGCACCGCAAGATCGTTGGTGTCATAGGTCGGCTTGGAAGCCATGGCCAGAATGTCGCCGGTTTTTGGATCGGTGACAATGACAGTTCCCCTCACGCCGTCAGGGATGGCGTTGAAAGCTGTCTTCTGCAGATCGCCGTCCAGAGTGAGCTCGACGGAAGCACCTTCGGTCTTCTTGCCGGTGAACATTGCCAGCAAACGATCGTAAAGCAGATCCGAGCTGCTGCCGGTGAGCCAATCGTTGAGCGAGGACTCCAGCTGGGTGGTGCCGTTAGCCAGCGAGTAGTAGCCGGTGAGGTGTGCATACATCTCAGCATTGGTGTACTCACGCTGGTACTCAAACTGTCCGTCGTCGGTTGGGACCGACTCGGCAATTGGCTTGCCATCAACCAAAATGGCGCCACGGGGAAGATCAAATTCACGGAACAGCTGGCGCTTATTCAGCGCATTGTCGGTGAGTTTGTCAGCATCGAAGAACTGGATGTAGCTCAGCCCGCCAAGGCAAACGATAAAGAGCATGGTCAGTGCGATCCATACTCGCTTAATAGCCTGATTCACTTGCTCTTCACCGCCTTAGTGATTGAAGTTTTAGGTTTTGTGGGCGTTGCAATTTCATCGGTGGGTCCTGAGACGCCTGACGTTGGGCGCCGTGAATTGTGGGAAATCAAGAGCAGCAGCGCGATGATGATCCAGTTCGCCAGCAATGACGAACCACCTGCAGCCATAAATGGTGTTGCCAAACCGGTCAGTGGAATTAATCGGGTGACACCACCGATGATGACCACGGCCTGCAGGCCCAATGTGAATGACAGGCCGGCCGCCAGTAGCTTGCCGAAGGTGTCACGCGAGCCCAAGGCTGCGCGCAGACCGCGGGATACCAGCAGCATGTACAGCAGCACAATGGCAGTGACGCCAACCAGACCGATTTCTTCACCGAAGGAAGCGATGATCATGTCCGAGTTTGCTAGTGGAACCCGGTAAGGGGAACCAGCGCCAAGGCCGGTGCCAAAGAGTCCACCATCGGCCATACCGAACAGGCCTTCAACAATCTGCATGCTGCCACCAGTGGCTTGGTAGATCGCTGGGTCAAAAGCATTAAGCCAAACATCAAGACGGCGGGTCACGTGGCTCATGGTTAGCCCGGCGACTATACCGCCAACAGCGACCATCAGCAGGCCAATCAGTACCCAAGAAATACGTGCGGTAGCAACGTAGACCATGACGATAAACAGGCCGAAGAACAAGATGGCCGAACCTAGGTCACGCTGGACCACCAGCACGCCGATGGACAGCAACCAAGCGATCAACATTGGCGCCATATCGCGCAAACGGGGAAGCTGCAGTGGGCCAAATTTGTGGCCGGCCATCAGAATCAAGTCGCGGTTTGAGGACAAATATCCTGCGAAGAAGATCGACAGGGTGATTTTTGCCAATTCGCCAGGCTGCAGCGAGAAGCTGCCCATGCGGATCCAGATTCGCGCACCGTTGATGGTGACGCCCAATCCCGGGATCAAAGGCAACAACAGCAACAGGATGGATACCAGCAATGCAATATAGGTAAAGCGGCGCAGGAGTCGGTGGTCCTTTACGGCCCACAGAACGGCGGCCGCAATGACGATTGCAATAGCGGTCCAGAGCAGCTGTCGGGCCGACTGAGAAGTGCCTTTAGCCAAGTCAATGCGGTGAATCATGGCTAGGCCAAGAGAATTCAAAGCAATGGTAATTGGAAGTATTACCGGATCGGCATATTTAGCAAAGATGCGTAGCAATACGTGAACAACCAGAGCTAGTGCAGCCATGATGCTCATCTGTACGTAGAAGTCGGAGTTGTCGACACCTTCGGTGGTACTACCGACCAAGTAGAAGGCCGCGGCACCGACGCCGAGAGCCAGGATGAGCAGGACTAGCTCAAGATTGCGCCGTGGTACCGGGGCGGTCTGCACTTCGTTCACTGCATGATCTCCAGACAGTAGGCGGGCAACTTGGCTTGGTTGCTTGATGATTCGGAACTTCCGGGGGCTTGCACCGGACAGTTTTGTTTGGCAGTGACCAACAGTTCTTGAATGATCATCTGCGCGTGCTCACGGTTATCGGCCGAAATATTGGCTTCAACTCGCTGGCGCGAATACTCAGGCAGAGATTCAACAGGAACCTGGGAGACGGTGTCGACTTCCGAAAGTGAAATCGGTCCGAGCTCTTGCGGAACACCCTTGTAAATGGCGACCTTGTTATCCACGGTGCCAACAAAGTATTGGGTCTGCGTCCACATGTAACCCCAGACGACCAGGGCCACCGCGAGGCAAGCAGCCAGTGTCAGCAGGATCGGCATCATCCAACGACGGTGAGCAGTTGGGCTCTCCAGTGGATCGAGCACCTGGCCTGCGGCTGGTGAACGGTGAGTGAGCAGTGCCGCGGCACGACGTTCACCGGTGTACTGGGTGACCACCGGAATCTGCCCGGTCTGCGTGGCCAACTGAGCCGCTCCCACAAGCAAGTGTGGGCGCTGGGAAATCTCGTGGCGAAGCAGTGAAGCGCTAGCCTCAACATCGCCCTCAGCAGCAATAGCTAGCTGGGCGGTGTCTGGCGCGGGCTCAAAGACAGCTGGTTCGCTGTGGTCAGTGGCGGTGTCTTCAATGACCTCAAACATTACGACGGTGACGTTATCCGGGGCACCGTTTTTCAGGGTGATGGCCACCAGATCGTTGACGGCTTCATCCATATTTGCGGTATTGCGAATGATCTGTTCAATCACCGGCAGTGACACCGCGTCGGTCAGACCGTCGGAGCAGAGCATCCAGCGTTCGCCGGGCTCAGCTTCGATTTGCTGAACATCAAGTTCTGGTGAGGCATCCGAGTCACCAAGAACGCGCAAAAGAACGTTTTTATGGGGGTGGACCTCAGCCTCGGCCGGCTTGATCCGACCTTCGTCAACAAGTCGCTGCACAAAAGTGTGGTCGCGACTGATCTGCTCAAAAGTGCCGTGCTTCAGCCGGTAGGCTCGCGAGTCACCAATGTGGGCCATCTGCAAAGTGGTGCCAGAAAGTAGCAATGCAGTGACCGTGGTTCCCATGCCCGAAAGCTTCGGATTGGAACCAACAAGTTCGTTCAAGACCAGATTGGCGGCCTGAATTTCATCAGGCAACGCGTTTTGGGGATCTGCAATGTCTGAATGATCTAGGTGCACTAAATCTAGGACGGTAGATGCCGAGGCGACGTCGCCACCGACATGGCCGCCCATGCCATCGGCGAGTACCGCAAGGTATTCACCGACATAGGCGGAGTCATCGTTTTTCTTACGAATCCGCCCAACATCAGACTTTGCGGCAAATTTGAGTTTGAGGGCCATAGGCTAGGCCTTCAATTCCAAGACAGTCTTTCCAATGCGGATCCGCTGTCCTAGTTCTACTGCTTGGGCGCGTGAAAGCTGGGTTTCACCGACAAAAGTTCCGTTGGTGGAGCCCAGGTCTTCAATGAACCAACGAGATCCCTGGGGGAAAAGGCGTGCGTGGCGACCAGAAGCGTAATCGTCATCCAAGACAACGGTGGCATCCTGAGCACGGCCGAACATTATCGGCTGACCGTTTAGTGGGATGCTGTTGCCAGCCAGCGGACCTTCAACGATGGCCAAGGTGGTAGCCGGCTTACGTGCTGGAGCTTCCGGTTCAGCCAGCTCGGGGTGCTTCTTGAGCTGACGGGCGCTTGGCTTGCCGGTGCGATCTCGTTTTCCGACGGCCAAATCACGGCGCATCGATCCGACAACGCTCAAAACGAGCAGCCAGATGAGCACCAGAAAGCCTAGTCGGAACAGGCTTAGAACCAGATCGTTCACGCGCGACCTCCATTATTCGAGGTAATTAGTCGGAAGACGATTTTTGTCTGACCGATAGTAATGATCGAGCCATCAAAAATACGAGTTTCGGCTGAAATCTTCTTGCCGTCGACGTAGGTTCCGTTGGTGGAACCCAAATCAGTGACGACAAAGCTAGTCTTGCCCCGGGTTTCCACGCGGATGTGCTGGCGTGAAACTCCGGTGTCATCAACTGGGATGTCGGTGCTAGCCGAACGTCCCAGCACGATGGAGTGATGGTGTAGTGCATAACGCTGGCCGGCAACCTCGAGGATTGCCTGCTTCTGCGTTGGAACTTTGGGGATCTCTTCAATCGGGCGCACGGTTGGACGCGACTGCCCATTGGCGCTTGAAGAAGCTGAGGAAGACGGCTTGCCAATTGGCATCTTTACCGGAGCGGAAGCCGCTACATTGGAGCTGGATTCCTTGACGGATCCGCTGATTTCCATCTCACCAGGCTTAAAATCATCTTTGGAGACAAAGTGGATCATGATGTCACCGTGAACGGTGTAGTCCTGGACGGTTGCGTGTTCCGCGGTGACCTTAGCCATCTCGTTGACTACGGCACGTCCCCAGGTTTTTGCGGTCGAGAAGTCTTTGCTGCTCAACGAAATGACAAAGTCGTTCGGAGCAAGGCTGCGTCCTTCACTGATTGGAAGGATTCCGCGGTCCATTTCGTTACGCAGGGCGCTGGTCAGTTCAACTGGCTTCAGGTCTGCGGTGCTGGTTCCACGAAAGAAGCTTGTGACGACCTTCTCTAAGCCGCGTTCGACATTGTCGAGAAAGCCCATTATTCGTGCCCCTTCCTTGATGGTCCATTGCTTATCTAAGTGTCTCGCATTCAAGCTCAAAAGCAGTGAACACAGAACTTCATTATTGATCTTACTGTTTTCAGCTGTGGAAATGCCGAAAAATACGTGAGTGATAGAAGTATGGACCGCTTAATGACGTAGTAGTCAGAGGCTAGAGCGTGTGTCCCTGACCACAGCCAAAGCTTTCGATTAGGCGAACACAAAATCTGTGTGTAAGCTATTTCTTGTTGCAAAAGCACGTGGCAACAAAAATTACATATGCGCGAGTGGCGGAATTGGTAGACGCGCTGGCTTCAGGTGCCAGTGATCGCAAGGTCGTGGGGGTTCAAGTCCCCCCTCGCGCACATATGAAAATAACCTCTGACAATGAATGAAAGTTCATGTCAGGGGTTATTTTGTTTTCTACGGCGGTCGCCATCGGGCAGCCCGCGCCTGCACGCAGGTTCGGTGCAACACCAGATGATGAAGCCGTAACTCGTGACTAAACGCTGGCAGCGTTGAACAAATCGGCAGCAACGTCTTTGCCCTTTACTACGCGTCCGGAATGCGTGCTGTCCTAAATCACACTGCGCATTCACGAGAATGCCGTGACTATACGTAGTTACCGCGTGTTGAATTCGCACCTCGTTCGGCAGCGTGGATCCATTACTGTATTAGACTTCCTTTGAGAATTCGAAAGGCAGAACATTGTGGCGGCGTCTAAAGAACCATTTGAAGTGCACGGAACGATTGACTCCATTAATGAACATCGGATCCTGCGCTTGGACCAAGAATCCAGCGACCTGCTCTCAAGCCGCGGCCAGGTGGCGGTTGATCTGCTCGGAGAGTTTGCGGGCCGCACGATCGTTATCGACCCCGATGGGCGACGTGGCCATTGGATTGATCTGGCGAACGAACACGCGCCGGACATTGATGCTGCGCTAGGGGAGCGCGTTCACCTGGAGATGCAGCCAAGTTCGGTATGGCCTGAGACCGCAATTCCTGATGACTTGGCGCAGGCCTTGGATGAGGCTACCGATCTGGAATCGACCTGGACTAGTTTGACCCCGATGGCCCGCTGGGAGTGGGTCCGATGGGTTGGATCCACCAAGGCTCCAACAACTCGTCAACGCCGGGTAGAAGTGAGCATTTCCAAGCTGCGCGATGGAAAGCGTCGGCCTTGCTGCTTTGACCTGTCCTCGTGCACCAATCCGGAACTGGCAAAGAGCGGCAAGCTCATCGAATAGTGAGCCTTGAGCTAGCTTTGCTCTTCAGGTTGGGTTGATCCGCGGACAATCAGGGAACTGGGGAGCATGCTTTGCAATGGCTCGGGGCTCTGGCCGTTGATCAAACCCAGCAATTTGAGCGCGGCTTGTCGCCCACCCTCCTGCGCGTTGAGCTGCACCGAGGTAATGGCCGGATTAGATGTTGCGGAATATGGAAGGTCATCAAAACCTGCCACCGCCAGCTGCTGAGGAATACGGATGTCTAACGCACGGGTTGCATGAAGCACGCCAAAAGCGTGATTGTCGGTGGCGCAGCCCAGTGCGGTGACGCCAGCTTTTTCCCATGCTTCCCAGTTCTCACTGAAGACCTGGGAGGCTGCGGTGACATCGATCTTCGAGCTGGCTACCGAGCCGGGTAAGACTTCAATGCCGTATTCATCTGCGGCTGCCAAAAATGCTTCGCGACGTACGGAGAGGGTTTCGGTTCCGGTGCTTGCGTCCAAATAGGCGGCCTTGCGATGTCCCAGCGCGGCAAAATGAGCAACAACATCGCGGGCGCCTTGGGCCACGTCCATGTTCACCGCGGGGAATTGCTCGCTAATGCCCGGGGCGTCGAGAGCCACCATAGGTAGATTGCCGGAGATCTCATCAAGAAATTCTTGGCTAGGCGCGTGAACGAGCAAACCGGCAGGGCGCAGGCCCATGATCTTTCGGGTTTCACTGGCGCTGGGGGAGACGCCGGCATCGGTGACCGAGAGCATGAGTTGGTAGTCGTTGGCCAGTACCGAGCGAACGCCGGCAATCACCTTGGCGAAAAAGGGGTTGGAAATATCTGGGGCCACCATGATGACCAGAGAACTGACACCCTTGGCTAGTGAGCTGCCGATGCTATCAACAAAGTAGCCCAACTCGCGGATGGCTTCGCGCACACGCTGTTCATTAACTGCCGAGACCCGCCCGGCAGACTTTCCATTGGCAACCAGCGAGACCGTTGCAGTAGAAACGCCGGCATGCGATGCAACCATAGCCGCGGTGACGCGTCGCGGTTCGCGGGAATTGCCGGTCTTTTCGCCATAGGTCATGGCACCATCGTAGTCGCTTAGTTCCCCGAGCACTCCCATAGTTAAGCGCTTGACGTAAACGAGCTAACAGGAAAGAATTAGCTCGAGCGAACTTGTCTGCAACAAGTCTCCGTTCACAATCATCTCCGCACCGCACACTGTAACCGGCCCCCTGCTGGTAGATATGAGGATGGCACCATGGCTCAGGACAGCATTACGCCCCGAAAGATCATTCTGGATTGCGATCCAGGCCATGATGACGCGGTAGCCATGATCCTTGCCCACGGCAGCCCAGCCATTGACCTATTGGCAGTAACCACCGTGGCTGGAAACCAGACCCTAGATAAGGTCACCGCCAACGCGCTGGCCGTGGGAACTATCGCAGGTATCACCGGGATTCCATTTGCCGCCGGTTGCTCCCGGCCGTTGGTGCGCGAAGTTGAAACCGCAGCCGACGTTCACGGTGACTCGGGCATGGACGGACCAGAACAGCCCGAATCCACCATCGAGTTGGACTCGCGCCATGCGGTAGATGTCATTATCGATCTGGTGATGAGCCACGAACCTGGAGAAATCACCCTAGTGCCCACCGGCGCACTGACCAATATCGCCTTAGCTGTACGCAAAGAACCACGCATCGTTTCTCGTGTTCGCGAAGTGGTGCTGATGGGCGGCGGCTACCACACCGGTAACTGGAGTGCGGTTGCAGAATTTAACATCAAGGTTGATCCGGAAGCGGCCCACATCGTCTTTAACGAGAAATGGCCGGTAGTGATGGTGGGCTTGGACCTGACCCATCAGGCGCTGGCCACTGCCGAGGTCGTGGCGAGCATTGAAAACATCGGCACCGCCCCGGCAAAGTTTGTCCGCGAACTGATGGACTTCTTCGCTCAGGCCTACCGTGATCACCAGGGCTTCGACGCTCCGCCGGTCCACGACCCCTGCGCCGTCGCCTATGTCATTGACCCGCGGATCGTGCGGACCGTCAAGGCACCGGTGAACGTGGAACTGCGCGGAGATCTGACCTTAGGTATGACCGTTACCGACTTCCGCGCCCCAGCCGATGAGAACTGCAATACTTCGGTTGCGGTAGATCTGGACCATGACGGATTCTGGAACCTGGTCACCGACGCATTGGTGCGCATCGGCGAGGTCACACCCGGAAAGTAGAACAACTTGGCTCTAATGTGGGGCAAGTCAATGCTATTTGGGGCAAGACCTGCATAAACTGGTGTCACACGAAGATCAGGAGGCGTAATGGCAGGAAAAACACCACACCAGAACGTGACGTTCCCATCCTCGGGTGCGCAGGCACACGGCTACCTCGCAGTACCTGTTTCAGGCAAGGGCCCAGGGGTCATTGTCATTCAGGAATGGTGGGGACTAACGGACCACATTCGCGACGTGGCAGACCGTCTGGCAGCGCTCGGCTTTGTTGCGCTGGCACCAGATCTTTACGGCGGATCAATCACCCATGACGGGGAAGAAGCCGGGCAAATGATGTCCGAACTTCCCGAAGACAAGGGTGCAAAGCTACTGGCCGGAGCGGTGGATTACCTGCTGGCCAGCGAACATGTCACCAGCAAGAAGCTTGGCGCTATCGGTTTCTGCATGGGTGGCGGCTTTGTTCTGCAGCTCGCCGCGCAGCAGGGAGAAAAAATTGCGGCCGCCGTCCCGTTCTACGGGGTAGGTCAAGGTGTGCCCAACGATTTCTCCGGCGTACGCGCCGCGATCCAGGGGCACTACGCCAACTTTGACGAAATGTACCCGCCAGAACAGGCGCGAGTTCAAGAAGAACAGATCCGTGAGCAGTCGGGCGCTCAGGTGAAGTACTTCTATTACGACGCCAAGCATGCTTTCCACAATGACGAAAACACCGCGGGAAATTACGACCCTGAGCAGGCAGTTATAGCTTGGGAACGCGCCGTCGGCTTTTTACAGGATAAAGTGGCCTAAAGGCCATAAAGTGTTATCCATCACTTAACAGCATCACTCACAATAAAGGAGCACAATATGTCAGAAACCATCATCGTAGGTGTCGACGGTTCGGAAACCGCTCAGCGCGCAGCACGTCGTGCTGCTGAATTGGCATTGAAGCTCGACGCCGAATTGGTGGTCATCACCGCCCACGCATCGGATAATACCGAAGTTGTTTCCATCGGCTCCGATACCTGGATCCTGGATGACGCAGAGCAGGCTCGCAAGCTCGCACAGCGTGTAGCTAACGACGTGAAGAACGCCGTTCCAGGCGTGAAGATCACCGCTGCTGCCGGTCACGGCAAGCCAGGCGACGTTCTGATCTCCGACGCTGAAGACCGCAAGGCTTCGATGATCGTTGTCGGTAACGTTGGCATGAAGGGTCTGGGCCGAGTGCTTGGTTCCGTTGCTTCCTCGGTTGCTCACTCCGCACCGTGCGACGTTTTGGTTGTAAAGACCGACAAGTAAGTCCACTTCTGGCCTACTTATCAGGCGGGTACCGATTCTTCGGTGCCCGCCTGCGGTATTTAACCCGCTACAGCGTAGGCTTAAGGGGTGCAAAAACTTCGAATCGCCTACGCCGCCGGCGTCACCCCCGGCAAATGGATGGATCGCTTCCAGGAGCGCTACCCGGACATGGAACTTAAAGCCTGGCGCCAGGACGAAGGATCGATTCTTGACCTTTTGGCCAACGACGAGGCCGACGCGGTCTTCGTGCGCTACCGCGGCGAGTCCCCAAAAGACGAAACCCGCCATGTGATCCCGCTGTATGAAGAACTCGAAGTGGTCTGTGCAGCTAAAGACCACGAGGTTGAATACTACGAGGAATCCATCCCTGCCAGTGTGGTGGAAGGCTTTGCGCAGTTAGACCTCGCAGACTACCCAGAAGCCGTGGGTGGCATCCCCACCGCCATGGAAGTAGTGGCCTCCGGCGCCCAAGTTTTGCGCGTTCCGCAGAGCATCGCGCGACTCTTTGCCCGCAAGGACGTAGTCAGCCGCTTCATCGAAGACGGTTCCCCGACCCAGGTAGGCATCGCCTGGCCATCATCGGTGGAAGACACCGTACTCTTAGAAGAATTTATTGGGATTGTCCGCGGACGCCGCGCTAACTCCTCCCGCCAAGCCTCGGTGCGCAACGAAGAACAAAAAGCCAAGCGCATTAACGACAAGGCGAAGCTGGACGCCAAGGTCAAATCCCTGGCCGCTGCCAAACGGCAAAAGGAACTGGCCAAGAAGCAGGCGCGAAGCAATGGTGGCAAGCCGGGGCGCTCAGGCGGATCCAAGGGTCGCAAAAAACGCTAGGAACCTCTCGGGTGCATGGGTAGAGTGAAGTCATGAAGCAATTTGATACGCTCGCGCTGTCTGCGCGTGGCCCAGCACTGATCCTGACCATCGACCAGCCCAAATCGCTGAACGCACTGGCCCAAGAGGTGGTTAATGACCTCGAAGCCTTTGTTGACTGGTTTGAAACCACCGGTTTTGAATACCGTGGTGTGATCATCACCGGAGCTGGCGAGAAGTCCTTTGTTGCCGGCGCCAATATCGTGCAGATGAATGCGATGGACGCCCAGGGCGCCTTGGCGTACGGACGCCAAATGCACGCTGTGACCGAACGTCTAGAAGCCTTGCAGGTCCCGGTGATTGCAGCGGTCAACGGCTTTGCCTTAGGCGGCGGCTGCGAGTTAGCACTGGCCTGTGACTTCATTTACGCCTCCGAGAAGGCAAGCTTTGGCCAGCCAGAGGTCACCCTAGGTTTGGTGCCCGGCTTTGGTGGATCGGTACGCCTGCCACGTCGAGTTGGCAACGCGCTGGCCCGCGAACTAATCTTCACCGGCCGACGGATCAAGGCCGAGGAAGCGTTGCGCATCGGACTAGCTAACCGTGTTGTCCCGGCCGAGGAACTGATCGATCAGGCGGTGGCTACCATCGAGGAAATTGCCGCTGTCGCACCCACTGCCGTAGCCAATGCCAAGTCCGCGTTGGTAGCCATGGATGCACTGAACACTCATGACGCACTCGTGGTGGAAGGCGAATCCTTCCAGCGTGCCTTTGCTACCAATGACTCGGTTGAAGGCCGCTCAGCATTTGTGGAAAAGCGCTCGCCGAATTTCCCGGGCAACTAGTGTGATGCACTACGGGCCGCACCCGGATCAATACTTGCAGTTTTGCCAACCAGAGCACACCACGGCCCAGGGGGCGGTGATGATCATCCATGGTGGCTATTGGCGTGAAAAGTACCGTGCAGATCTAGGACTGCCACTGGCTCAAGACTTAGCGCAGCGTGGGATCCCCGCCTATAACTTGGAGTACCGGCGTGGTCCGGGAAGTGCGGCAAAGATGTTGGCCGATGCCAGGTTGGCGCTGGGGCTGATTAAAGAGGAAGGGCCGATCACCTTGATCGGCCACTCCGCTGGAGCCCAGCTGGCTTGCGTATTGGCTGCGAGTGATCCTCGGGTGTCGCAGGTGATCAGTCAGGCAGGAGTGCTGGACCTAGAGTGGGCGCGCCGGCTAAAGCTCAGCGACGGGGCAGTGGATGAACTGTTGGCCGATGCACCTATGGCTATGTACAGTCCGGTGGAATTATGGCCAAGTACTGCCCGTGTCGTAATCTTTCATGGGCGAGACGATCAAGATGTTCCAGTGAAAATTGCTCGACTGGCTGCCGACAAAGCAGCGGCAGTGGGGCAGGAGTATCGCTTCGCACTGTTTGCCTCAGATCATTACACTTGGATTGATCCGCACAGTAGCCAATGGGCTGCCTGCGTGGCCGCCTTGTCACCCCTGCACTATTGAAGGAGCAGCATGAACCCGACCGTGATCGGTGAAGCACTGGTCGACGTCTTGGCCTCCGGCATTACCCCCGCCCAAGAATTTGTGGGCGGAAGCCCACTGAACGTCGCGGTATCACTGGCTCGTTTGGGTTATCCCGGAACGCTGATCTCCCGTTGGGGTGCTGACGATAAGGGCCGCAAGATCGAGGTCTATCTCGAAGAAAACAACGTGAAGTACATCGGTGGCGCCGATGACGAGGCCACCGTCATTGCCCACGGTATCTTGGACCCGGCCGGCGGTGCGGCGTTCGCGTTTAACGCTTACTGGCAGATGCCAACCATCGGCCCTGAGTTGCCTCAAGATGTTGAGCTGGTGCACACCGGTTCCATCGCTACCCTCTTTAGCCCAGAAGAGCTGTTGCCGTTGCTCTCGGCGGCCCGCACTCACGCGACCATCAGCTATGACCCGAACCTGCGCCCCTCGTTGGTGACCAACCATTCCCAGACCGTGGCCGAGGTGGAACGCTTTGTCGCGCAAGCAGACGTGGTGCGTGTTTCAGGCATCGATCTAAAGTGGATGTACCCGATGCGTTCGGTTAAGGAATCTGCGCGAGCCTGGCTAGACATGGGCCCGGCCATCGTTGTGTCCACCGCAGGATCACGTGGGTCTTGGGGCATCGTCCGGGCCGGAGATGCAGAATTTACCGCGGAACCTGTGGAAGTCACCGACACCGTGGGCGCTGGCGATACCTTCACCGCGGCGTTGCTGTGCTGGCTTGCCGAGCACGGCATGATCGGTGCATCCAACCGCGAAAAACTGGCCAAACTGCAGATCAACGAACTCTCGCAGGCCCTAGAATTTGCGGCCAAAGCATCGGCGGTCACGGTGCAACGAGCTGGCGCTAACCCGCCACGACGCGAGGAGCTCTAGGGTGATCAAGCTGATCGCCTCGGACCTGGACGGGACTATCGTTTCCCCGGACGGGACCATTTCCGAGCGTACTCGACGCGCATTCTTAGACGCTCGAGAAGCCGGAATCCAGATCGTATTTGTCACCGGCAGACCCTTTCGCTGGCTAAGTCCGATCATCCAAGCCTTTGGTGGCTTAGGCACGGTGATCTGTTCCAACGGCGCGGTGCTCTACGACTTAGAACAAGACGAAGTGATCTGGTCACGCACGCTCAGCGCTGCTTTGGCACGTAAAGCTGCAGAAATCATTTTGCAGGTGGACCCGGAAGCTAGCTTTGCCGCCGAAACCACCAAGGGCTTGCACCTCTCGGACGGTTTTGCCGAACCCCATCACCGACTTGATGACTGTGCGGAATTGGATCTAACGTCGGATGAAATTGATCAAGAAGGCATCGTTAAGTTCCTAGCTCGCTCAAGAAAACTGACGATGGATGATTTTTATGCTGCGGTGCAGCCTGAATTACATCAACTAGTATCAATCACTCATTCGGCTTTTGACGTTTCCCTTTTAGAGATGGCCCACGTGGATATCAACAAAGCCAAGACGTTGAACGAGTATTGCCAACGCTTGGGTATCACCCCTGATGAGGTTATGGCGTTTGGGGATATGCCCAACGATATTCAGATGCTCGAATTTGCCCAACATGGCTACGCCATGGCTTCGGGGCACCCGACCACGTTGGCTTGTGCCCGCTACCAAGCACCATCCTTTGCCGAGGATGGCGTCGCCCAAATCATTGAGGGACTACTGAAATGACTTTCGCTTTTGCACACCGTGGTGTCCGCACCGGGGATGAAGAAAATACGCTCATCGCTTTCCAGCGTGCAACTGCCTTGGGCGTGACCCATTTGGAATCAGACCTGCATGCCTCAGCCGATGGCACCGTGTTCCTGTTCCACGATGAGACCTTGGATCGGGTCACCAATGCCAGCGGAAAATTTGTTGAGCGCACCGACGCAGAATTGGCTGAAGTCCTTGCTGGTGGTCAGCCGTTATGCACCCTGGATGAGGTGCTGGATGCTTTCCCTGAAGCTATCTTCAACTTGGATGTCAAAGATGATCTGGTCATTGGACCACTGGCGGAATTGATTGAACGCCGTGGGGCGCACGAACAAATCGCGATTGCCGCATTCCAAAGTGCGCGCACCCACGCGGTGCAACATCTGCTCTCAGCACCCATCAAGCGCTCGCCGGGACGCCGGGAAATCACAGTGATGTGGATCAGCGCCCATCTTTTAGGCTGGGTACCTAAGAAGCTGGTCAAGGGGTACTGGGCCGTTCAGATTCCATTTAAGCTACACGGACTGCCGGTGGCTACCAACCGCTTCACCAAGGCCATACAGCGCGCCGGAGCGCAGGTGCACGTGTGGACCGTCAACGACGAACCAATCATGAGGTTATTGGTTGAACGCGAAGTTGACGCGATTATTTCCGATGAGGCTGAGCTGCTGATGAAGGTTCTGGAAGCCTAAAGCAGTCAGCAAAAAAGGTTTAGGTAGAAATCCGCACGAGAGTTCACCGGCCTATTTGCTAGGCGGATCTACTTGCCTGCCCCGAGGGTGCAGTGCTTGAGCGTATGTTGATTCATTATTTCCGTTTCTGGCTCAAAACCTATTCCTGGCGCTGTTGGAAGAGGCAAGGTGCCCTCGGAGCTAAGCAGAGCTTGATGCGGCGCATGCCATGAATGCAGTTGCACTTCCCAATCGAGGAATGGAATTTCCAGCTCTGGTCGAATGTGCCCGTCTTCAAGACGCACTGGTGGATCCAGAGCAATGATCTGCGCGCTGGCTAGAAGTGCTGGTCCGAAGTAGAAGCAATGGGGAATGACGTGCACGTTGAGTCTTCTACCGGCTTCGCGCACCTGCAACATTGCACTGACTCCACCGATCTTGCCGATGCTTGGCTGGGCAAACTCTAGGGCACCGCGCGCCATGTCATTGATGAGGCCATTGGTACCTGAGTGATTCTCACCTGCGGAAACATTGCTGAATTCGGAATTCAGTGCTTGCAGTGACTGCGAATCATCTGGTGGGAAAACTGGTTCCTCGATCCACAAGAGGTTCATGTCGGAAAGCTGTTCAAAAGCCGCACGGGCCTCCGACAATTTCCATTTGCAGTTCACATCGACCATCAACGGGTAGTCTCCGACGGCCTGCCGTGCTGCCTGAATTGCTGGTCTCGAGGATTCGTGTAATTTGAATGCCTTGAATCCACGGGACATAGCGCGGGAAAGGTGGAAGGAAACCTCTCCCGGGTCCTCGGCGTAATGAACCAGCGATGCATAGGCGTTGATCTCGTGGCGAGAATTGGCATTAATGTACTCACGCAGGGTTTTGCCGGCCCGCTTCGACGCAATATCCCATAGCGCGATGTCGATAGCAGACAGCGCATATTCAACAGGACCACTACGCCCGAATGCATGAAAGGCGTATTCCGCGGCGGGAAGACACTCGTCCAACTCAGTGCTTCGCCCCAAGAAGAAGGGCGCCACAATATGCTCAAGTGCTGCCCACGTAGCTGGATTCGCCTTGTGCCCAAAGCCTTCACCCCAACCGACAAGTCCCTGGACGGTCGTGATTTTTACGATCAAGGATTCCATCTGGGTGAAAGCCCGCGATGATGCATTGAAAGTATCGATTGATTCCGCATTGGAATCTTCTGTTTTGCGACGCATCGCGTCAAATGGCAGCGAAATTAGATAGAGTTCTATGGACTCAACAATGTCCTTAAATTCGCTTCTGACCTGAGACAATTTATGAATCCTTCATTGAATCACTGATTTTTCTGGAGGGCACCCTTGAGGCCCGAGAGTTGGCATTGAGGATGTAAGCGCCACTACTGCAACTCATCTTACGAATGTGGTTGACCTCACGTTGGTCTTTAGTTTAGCGTTATGGAACAGAGATTGGAAAGCGCATTCCAACGTGTGTTGGCGAAGCATTTCTTAAAGCAAGGAGTCAGTCATGTCGGTCCCGATTCGCAAGGGGCACCCTAGCGTTCTGATGAAAGGAGGTGATGGCCAGTGAGCGCCATTGCCGAGTTGCAAAGCCTGAGTAAGAGTAAAGGTAAGAAGGCTCCTGCAAAAGATAACAAGGCCGCCCATATCTTCCTGATTCCATGGACGATAGGGCTCTTCCTGGTCACTTTGGGACCGATGGCGATGTCCTTATATCTCGCTTTTACGGACTACAACCTGTTGCAGTCACCGGAATTTACCGGGTTTGCAAACATCGAGCGGATGTTGGACGACCAACGACTGCATAATTCGCTGCGTGTGACCTTTACCTACGTTCTTATCGGTGTCCCGCTGCAACTTGCAGTTGCCCTCGCTGTTGCAATCTTGCTGGACCGGGGAATGCGCGGACTATCGTTCTACCGATCCGTTTTCTACCTCCCATCAATGCTCGGCTCGTCAGTAGCCATCGCAGTGTTGTGGAAGCAGATCTTTGGAACGACCGGCCTGGTCAACCAGATGCTCGAACTTGTAGGGATCCAAGGTATTGGCTGGATTTCGGATCCGAACACATCGCTTGGAAGCCTGATCCTGCTGAACGTCTGGACCTTCGGATCACCCATGGTGATCTTCTTGGCTGGATTGCGCCAAGTTCCTGCCATGTACTACGAAGCCGCGTCCATTGACGGCGCATCCAAGTGGCGTCAGTTCCGGAGCATTACGCTCCCGATGATTAGCCCGATTATCTTCTTCAACCTCGTTTTGCAGATCATCGGAGCTTTCCAGAACTTCACCCAAGCCTTCATTGTTTCCAACGGTTCGGGCGGACCGGCCGACTCCACGATGTTCTTCACTCTGTATCTGTATCAGCAAGGCTTCAAGCAATTCGACATGGGATACGCATCGGCCATGGCCTGGCTCTTGGTCCTCATCGTCGGCGCTTTTACCGCCGTGAACTTCTTAGTTTCAAAGTATTGGGTGTTCTACGATGACTAATCAAACTTCGGTACCGCAGTCAGAAGATCTTGAACAAACTCCGCAAGATCATGCTCTCGACGAGGAAAAGATGATGGGCCAGAACCTGCCGGTCGGCGGAACTGATGCCACCGGGCGCAGGGTTAAAGGCCATCGGCCAAAGGCGCGCACACCGCTTCGTTCCGTCGTAAAACACACACTGTTGCTGCTGGCCGCAGGGGTAATGATTTACCCGCTGTTGTGGATGGTAGCCAGTTCTTTCAGGCCTAATGATCTGATTTTCCGCGAAGCTGGCCTCGTCATTTCGCAGGTAGATTGGAACAACTACCCCAATGGTTGGGACGCCCTTTCTGAGCCGTTCAGCAAGTACCTGCTGAACTCGGCCGTCCTGGTCATTGGATGCATCGTCGGAAATCTTGTTTCGTGTTCAATGGCCGCTTATGCCTTTGCCCGACTTGAGTTCAAATTCAAGAAGATCATGTTTGTGCTCATGCTGATGACCATCATGCTTCCGATTCACGTGATCATCGTGCCGCAGTACGTCATGTTTTCTCAGATCGGATGGGTCAACACCTTCTGGCCGATTATCGTCCCGAAGCTGCTGGCAACCGACGGTTTCTTCATCTTCCTCATGATCCAGTTCATTCGAGGTATCCCTAAAGATATGGACGAAGCTGCCCGTATCGACGGTGCCGGACACCCCCGGATCTTCCTGCAGGTCATCTTGCCGCTGATGGTTCCAGCGTTAGCGACCACAGCGATTTTCACCTTCATCTGGACCTGGAGCGACTTCTTCACTTCCTTGATCTACCTGACCAATCCAAGCAATTACACGGTGCAGGTGGCATTGAACGCCTTCATTGATTCAACGGGTGAATCGAACTGGGGAGCCCTGTTCGCCATGTCGATCGTTACGCTCGTCCCGGTCTTCCTAGCATTCCTCTTCGGTCAAAAATATCTGGTCAAAGGCATTGCTACTACCGGCATCAAATAAGGAAAGAGATTGGCCCGGCGTTTCAGACTCCGGGCCAATCGCATCTTGTCATCTCGGCAAATACTGCAGCACCTAGCTAAGGAGAAAACTGATGGGAACAACAACACGTAAGCGCTACGTGCTGATCGGGGCCGGGAACAGATGCGAAATGTACATCACCTCAATCCTTGGCGACCACAGCAACGTAGCTGAATTGGTTGCCTTAACGGATACAAACCCAGGCCGGGTCGAGTACTACCAAGACGTTGTCGAGCAGAGCTTTGGGGAACGCTTGGGCTCCTTCGACCCCGACGAGCTGGATTCATTCATCCGCGAAAATTCCATTGATCGGGTCATCATCACGACGCCGGACTATACCCACGCCGCCCTGATTTGCACCGCCATGTATGCGGGGGCCGATGTCATTGTAGAGAAGCCGCTGACCATCGATGCGGCGAGTACCGCGCGCATAGCGCAAGCCGTAGACGATACCGGTCGCGAGGTGATCGTCGCTTTTAACTATCGTTACTCACCGCGAAATACGGCGTTGAAAAAGGCCATTGATGATGGACTGATCGGTCAGGTGACGTCGATAGATTTCAGCTGGATGCTCGACACCGTTCACGGAGCTGACTACTTCCGTCGCTGGCATCGACTCAAGGAGAATTCCGGCGGGTTACTGATCCACAAATCTAGTCATCATTTTGACCTCGTCAACTGGTGGCTTGATGATTCGCCTCAGAGCGTTTTTGCTGCCGGCGGCCTCAAATTTTATGGCCCAAAAAACGCCGCTGCGCGAGGACTGCAGACCCACGAACGCGGCACGCATGAGCTAAGCGATCAAGAGCCCTTTGATCTGGACTTGCGTAGTGACGAACGCTTAGAGAAGTTGTACTTGGCTAATGAACATTTGGATGGTTACCGCCGCGATCAAGGCGTTTTTAATGGGCAAATTTCCATTGAAGACAATCTGAGCCTGACCGTTCAATACGACAAAGGCACCATTCTTTCCTATTCGCTTAATGCGCACAGTCCGTGGGAAGGATACCGAGTTGCGATCAACGGAACCGAAGGGCGTCTGGAACTTGATGTAGTTGAGCGGGCGGCGGTCCTACCGGCCTCCGGCGGCCGTCCAGTTGATCCCTCTTACAACGACGATGGTCAGAGCAGCAAAGTGCGTTCCAAGGGGGAACGGCTCATACTTCAACGCCACTGGCAAGAAGCGGAAGAAATTCCCATTATCAATTCCGAAGGTTCGCACGGTGGAGGCGATAAGCTTCTGCTTCAAGAACTCTTCCAGGGCCAGCAAGTTGACGGATATTCGCGGCAGGCCGGATTCCTTGATGGCGTACGAGCGATTGCGGTGGGAATCTGCGGGAACACTTCTTTGGAAACAGGCGAGCTAGTGAACGTGCGTTTTGCTGGACTGGGCGTTAATTTCTCAGCTGTCGACAAGGCTCAGGTGTAATTGAATCCATGCGTGAAAAGGTAATTATTACCGGCGGTTCAGGTCGCCTCGGGCGGTCGGTTGTCGATGGTTTTGCAGCCGCAGGCCATGAAGTTATTTCACTGGATCGGGGATTGCCCGAGGAACCAGTGGCCGGCGTTGACTACCGCAGTATTGATCTACAAGACGCCGAAGCAACACAGACACTATTCAAAGAAATCAACCCCCAGGCAGTCGTCTCGTTGGCGGCCATGGCCGTTCCGTTCATGGCCCCTGAAGAGGTGCTTTTGCAGACCAACGCTACGATTGCGCACAACGTCACCTCTGCAGCCGTAGAGTCAGGTGCGACGCGGGTGGTCTTGGCCTCCAGCCCTTCGATTATGGGCTACGGATCTCCCGGTGGGTGGGTCCCTGAAAAGCTTCCACTGGACGAAAATGAAACGCCGAGACCCTGGCATGCTTATGGACTATCCAAGTTTGTGGCAGAACAGATCGCGGCAATGTTCGCGGCCAAGTTGGGTCCCGAGAGCCCGGTGAAATTTGTGTCGTTCCGCCCGTGCTTTGTGATCGCAAAAGAAGAGTGGGAGGGAGCGCTGACCCAACAAGGCCACACCGTGGCCGAGCGTTTGGCGGATCCAACGCTATCGGCGCCGGCGCTGTTCAATTATGTCGATGCCCGCGACGTTTCGGACTTCTTGCTGCTACTTATTCAGCGATTTGATCGCGTCAACAGTGGCGATGTTTTCTTCGTCGGTGCCCAGGATGCCATGGCTACACGTCCACTGGCGGAAATCATTCCAGAGATCTATCCGGAACTCGCAGAGTTGGCACAAGAACTGACTGGGCAGAGCCCGGCCTTCAGTATCCAGAAAGCACGCGAGGTGATCGGTTGGGAACCAAAGCGAAGCTGGCGAACTGAACTCAAGATCAAAGTCTAGGAAATTTGAGTAAAGACAAACCGGTGAGTACGAGGATTTTCTCTCCTCGTACTCACTGGTTTTCTTCTTCGCGACGTTATCGTTGCAGTACTTGGGGCCTGGGCAATCCATTGATTATTGTTGCTGGCCACTGTGGATCGACGCTCAGCACTTCAATGTCACCCGAATCCGTGAGCAGCATGGTGTCCTCAACCTTGAACATGAGGCCATCGCGTTCTGCACTCGGATTAAATGCGAACGCTTGATTCGGCTGAAAGACGTCGACAGACTCAGGTGAGAATCGGGGATCCCGTCCGTTATATCCGGCTATTCCTCCTTGATGATGTCGTGTCCATTCATCCTCATCAAATCCGTGGGCCGGGTATGCCTGCTCAATGGCGGGTAGTAGTTCGCCCAGTGCTTTGCCGTGTGCAATACCGCGAATGATCTCTGCCTCAACCTTAAGAATGTCAGCTTCACCAGCAAGCTCCTGCGCCGTTGGCGGGGCATAGCGGACCCAGCGCGTGAGATTAGCAATCAGGCCGTGGCGCCTGACGCACAGTACAGCCATCGCCTTTCGGCCCAACGGGGCCATTGTCGGCAATGGGTGTCGATACTGGACACGAGTGGAGCCACTGACCAGTGCCACGAGCACATCTCCACCCAGCGCAATTGCACCGGCTGAAAGGTGGGCTGCGACGGCATATTCGGAATCGTCACTGGAAGTTTCAGCTAGAACCTTAGTCATCACCGAAGCGGTGTCTTGGCACAGCCGGCGGTAGCGGTCTACTTCTGCTAGGGACAAAGCCGAGCGCAGGGCACGAAGCTCCTGATCGATCTGGGCCTCGGCAAGAATATTCCAGTCACTGGCCTCGGGGAACCACGAACTGATGTTATCCAGCGGCTCATACCACTTGGTGACATGGATCGTCAGCTGGTTCTGACCCGTGACTTCTTCATCTTGGATTCGCTGAGCTTCACTGATTGATGTAGCAAGTTCGCATCCGCGTGCATGAACCAGAACCGTGAGGATCGGGGGAGCGGCCAGCGAAACATGCGTGCGCGCACCGTCAAGGAACCACGCAAGCGATGCGGGAGTGGACAGCAACAATGCTTGCGCACCCTGATTATGGATGATTTCCATCAGCTGAGCATGTTTTTTCGTGTACCTACCGGCTACCGCTGTACGCATATTCGATCCTCCTATTTTTCTGAACCGATTTCTTGGTACAGCGCAGCGACGTCCGCTGCCTCTACGCGACCATCAGTGACCAAAATTCGAACTCGACGAGTCGCGGAGTCTCCGGGTTCCAGAACCACCGGCGAATTCCAAGCCAGAGAACTTCCCACACCGGGATAACTGGAGCTACGAACAAACCACGGGTCACCGTCGTTGCTGCAGAAAACGAGAGTTGCTGCACCGTGCTCAACTCCGCGTTGCGCCAAACTGACCGATTCTGAGGAGAATTCGGCACTGAAGGCTAACCATGGGCTCAGTGAGCCATGGACCTGATCCTCACCTGTTGCGTCTTGGGTAAAAATTGCTGGGCTATCAGCTTTTGGTAGCCTCCAGAAGAAGCCGCCGTATCCGCCATTAACCCGCCCGTTGGAACCGGGAGAGCCCAGAGAAACCGTTTGGTCTCGTGCGCAGAGACTAAAAGTGAAATCCATGATCCAACCCGAGATTCCGGTGGGCTCGTGGTTAAAGGCGCGCACGTTCACAGCGCGTTTTTCGTCGAGCAATATTTGCTGATCATGGCCAACCCACTCCAGGTGCGAAGAGTGAGAATTTCCGCTGGGGGCAAATGAATTTGAAACGGTTCGAATATGCCCATGGTCTTGTCGCCACACATAACGCGAGTCAGCTCGTGTATAGGTTCGGCCACCCCAAAAGTTATTTCCGTTAACGTCCTGCAGCGCCACCCCGACACCGAGGTGCCACGAGTGATCCAGAGGCTGCTGGTCGCTGATGTGCACCCCACCAAATGTTTTCAACTCATCTAAGAAAGGACGCGGTGAATTGCTCCGGGAAATATCCTCGCCCGTGCGCAGCTTTGCAACGGTCAGCTTCTGCGCAGTCGCAGGATTCTCAAGGGTCAGTTGGCCGCTGATCGAGGCATCGGCTGCCCAGGGAGCACCGAGTGAGGCAAAGTCTGATTGGGCAGCGACGGCACGGTTGATGAAATGCTCGATATCTGGAATGACAGGGTGAAATTCTTCGTCAGCACCAGTAGGTATAACGTGTTCTGCGCGGATAGTAGTGGGGGTGGGAGAAATGCGTATCTGCTCAAGCACCCGCATGAAGGCGCCAGCAGATTCCAGTGAGCTCAGCAGTGTCGCTTCTGTTCCGCGGCGCACGTTCACGAGATTTTCTAAGAGGTTGGTGCGCTCAAAAACTTCAGTAGTCTCCGGGCGCCCGGACTCCGTGTTGGGGCGGATGACCAGTTCATCGCGCGTGTAGTACAAGATTGCAGAGCCTTCGGTCCCGTAGACGGTGATCCATGGATCTTGTTGCTCCTTGGCGCAGACCGTCAACGCAGCGACTACCGGGATTCCGGTGCGCGTCTCCAGCCGAACAACAGAAGTGTCATCTGCTTCGATTTGATGAGCATGGTACAAATCGGTGGCAACCGAGACAACATCCTCAGATCTCTTCGCACCAGCAATCCGCAGTGCGCTGGCGACAGCATGAGCCAGAGGATTGGTCACCACACCGTCAGCGATTTCGATTCCGTTCAGTACTCGGTGCCCAGCCCACGGTGAGCGGTTGTAGTAGCCGGTGGTGCGCACCCAATTTCCGCTGGCGCCTACCGCGCGAAGTGCACCAATAGGCGAATTTTTGTTGTTGTCCTCGAAAAACTCTTCCACGGCTTTTAACGCGCGAGAACCTAAAGCTTGGAAACCTACCTGGACGTTGATATTGGCCTCATGTGCGGCATAGAACAGTGTTTCGTACTGCTCTAGTGTCGCCGTGGGCGGCTTTTCAAGGTACAAGTCCGCACCGGTTTCTAAAGCTTTCATGGCCAAGTCGGCATGGGTGTTGATCGGTGTTGAAATGATGACGATGTCCGGCTTTAGACCTGTTTTCAGAAAATCATCAAAGGTACTGAAAATTTGCGTCTTTTCTCCGCGAACAAGGCTGCCAGGATCCTTGGGGTCAACGCCGGCAAGAAAGGAAATCTTTTCCTCCTCGACAAGACGATGAATGTTTGTCAGATGCTGGCGTCCGAAACCATTAAGGCCGACCAGCACCACCGCTGGTGTGGTTGACGGCAAAGCGGAATTGGTGCCGGTGACAGCCGCTACGGTGGTTTGCTGGTTCATGGTGCCCTTCTTGGAATCGTCGAAGTCAGATCAGTTTATGGCGCTCGCCGGATGGATGCCTGCAGCTTGCTCAAGATGGGGCAAAACTAGCGACTCATAACGTTGAGACATGGTGGCAAGAGTCAGGTGAGGATCTTGTGAATTGATCTCATCGTTAAAGATCTCCACTTCCACTGGTCCCCGATAGCCGGCCCGGGCAACCCAGCGGGAGATCGTTGCGAAATCAATATGTCCATCGCCCATCATTCCGCGTGATTGCAGTGCATTGCTGGCGATAGGCAAGTTGAAGTCGCAAACCTGGTAGCTAACCAAACGGCGTTCGAGACCAGCCCGCTGAATTTGCTGCTGCAACTGCGGATCCCAGAAGACATGGAAGGTATCAACAACAACTCCTACGGCTTCGGCCGGGTGAGCGGTGGCCAAGTCGAGAGCTTGGCCTAGGGTCGAGAGCACAGCCCGGTCCACCGCATACATGGGGTGTAGTGCTTCGAGCACGAGGCAGACGCCGTGTTCTAGCGCCAGCGGAACCAACTGATCCAAGCTGCGCGCAACTCGGTCGCGAGCGGCGACGATGTCTTTGTCGGCAGGATCGCCAGAGCCCCCGAGAATGTGCGCCGCCGAGGGCAAGCCGCCAACAACCATAATTAGGTTGCGCGCGCCGATCGTGGCGGCCTCTTCGATAGCTTTCTGGTTGGATTCAAGCGCCTCTTGCTTAGTCCGTGGCGAAGCCCCGGTGAGAAAGCCGCCGCGGCACAGGGTACTGGCCTGAAGCCCGCCTTCTCTGATGATGGTTGCTGCACGTTGCGCACCGCCAACTTCTTCAATCAAGTGTCGCCATGGACCGATGTGCGTCAGACCCGCACGGGCAGCTGCCTCCACCGCCTGATGCAGGTTTAGTTTGGGGGTGGTTCCGGTGTTCAGCGATAATTCGAAGCTCATGAGACTCCAGTCAGCGTTTGGGTGGTTACGTTGACGCCGTAGACAGCTAGGAGCTGTTCCATGCGTTCGGCTGCCAGGTGTGGGTTCAGTAGCAGTCCGGCGGTATCGGCGAGCACGAAGGTACGGATCAGATGCGGGAGCGAACGTCCTGCCTGAAGGCCGCCAATCATCTGGAATCCGGCTTGGTGGCCGTTGAGCCATGAAAGGAAGGCAATTCCTGTTTTGTAGTAGAGCGTGGGTGCGCTAAAAATATGCAGTCCTAGTTCCCTAGTGGAATCCAAAATTGCGCGTCCGCGTTGCGAATCTTCTGCGTCAAAAGCCTGCATAGCCGTTGAGGCTGCGGGGTAGATGGCCGCAAATATTCCTAGCAAGGCATCTGAATGTAGTTCGCCGTCACCCTCGATCAGCTCCGGGTAGTTGAAGTCGTCCCCGGTGTAGAGCCTGACCCCTGCAGGAAGTGCAGCACGAAGTTGTTTCTCATGCTCGGCATCGAGCAGTGAAACCTTCACGCCATCAATCTTGTGGGCGTACTTGTCCAAGATTGATTGGAAGATTGAGGTGGCTTCGGCCAGATCGGTGGTGCCCCAGTACCCGGCCAGTTCTGGATCGAACATTTCACCGAGCCAGTGCAAGATGACCGGTTCTTGAGCAGCTTCCAGCACAGTTGAATAGACCTGGAGGTAATCGTGTGAGTTGCGCGCTGCCTTAGCGAGGGCGCGTGAGCACATCACAATAGATTTTGATCCGGAGCCTTCTACTAAGCGCAGCATTTCCAGGTAGGCATCGGTGACCAACTGCAACTGTCCGGGCTTAATGGAGTTAACCGTTAGCTGATCCGTTCCTACGCCGCAGGCGAGGATATCACGAACCGTCAGGCCGCCCAGTGCTGGGTAGCGGTTTTCTGCGATGACCGTGGCAGCCTCGTGGGCTGAACGCGTGATCAGCTCGCAGGTGGCTGCATAGTCCAAGCCCATGCCACGTTGTGCGGTATCCATTGCATCCGCGACGCCTAGTCCGTAGGACCAGAGCTCGTGGCGGTAGGCCAAGGTGGCATCCCAATCGATAATCGCCGGCGCTCCGGGGGTGTTATTTGCCCCCATCTGCGGGATGACGTGGGCCGCGGCGTAGACCTTGCGGGAGACAAAGGGGGCGAGCGGGCGTGTGAAGTCCCCTGGACCTTTGAGGGTGTAGGTGAACGACTGGCCATGTTCATCGATCAATCCGAGTTCCGGAAGATTGTTCTCGTTCATAGCGTGATCTCCGGAATGTCCAGCGTGCGTCGCTCGGCTGCGGACTGCAGGCCCAAGCTGGCCAGTTGCACGCCGCGGGCTGCGGAGAGCAAACCGAATTGGTGCTCTCGACCGGCAGCAACGTCACCGAGGAAGTCTTCCCACTGCAGCTTAAATCCGTTATCCAAGTCCGCGTTGGCTGGAACTTCGAGCCATTGGTCGCGGAAGGATTCAGTGACAGGCAGATCTGGATTCCATACGGGCTTAGGTGTGTGGGCTCGTTGCTGGGCCACACACTTGTTCAATCCTGCAACAGCGGAACCGTGGGTTCCGTCAATCTGGAATTCGACAAGTTCGTCGCGGTACACACGCACAGCCCAGGAAGAATTGATCTGAGCGATGACCGGGTCACCTGCCGGTGTCTCAAGTTCGAATATTCCGTAGGCGGCATCGTCTGCGGTAGCAGTGTAGGGCTCGCCCTGCTCGTCCCAGCGGGTTGGGATGTGGGTGGCGGTCGTGGAGGTCACCGTCTTGACGCGGCCGATGATTCCTTCCAGTACGTAGTTCCAGTGGCAGTACATGTCGGTGGTCATGGACCCGCCATCGGCCAGCCGGTAGTTCCACGATGGGCGCTGGGCTTCTTGGATTTCTCCTTCGAAGACCCAGTAGCCGAACTCGCCACGCAGGGACAAGATTCTTCCGAAGAATCCTTCGTCCACAAGGCGTCGTAGCTTGACCAGCCCTGGCAGATAGAGCTTGTCATGAACTACGCCTGCGGTAATTCCTTTGGCTTTGGCCTGACGGGCTAGATCCACCGCATCACTCAGGGTTTCCGCTGTGGGCTTCTCGGTGAAGATGTGCTTGCCCGCTGCGATGGCCTTGGACAGGGTGTCGTATCTCAGCGAGGTCATCGATGCGTCAAAGATGATGTCGACAGTGGGATCATCAATCAGCGAATCGAGGTCGGTGGTGTAGTGCTCCACCTGATGTCTGTTTGCCAGCTCGCGTAGTTTGTCTTCATTTCGACCGACGAGTATCGGTTCAACGGTGAGTTTGGAACCGTCAGCTAGCGTGATGCCGCCTTGGTCGCGGATGGGCAAGATGGAACGCAGCAGGTGCTGTCGATAGCCCATGCGACCGGTGATGCCGTTCATGGCAATTCGGAGAACTTTGGTATTTGTCACGAGATACTCCTCGGCTAAAAAATGAGAGGGGAAACAATTTCGGGAATGCGCTTTCCACGATAGTGATGCAAATTTAGGGTGTCAACCATCACGGGCTTTGAGGGATAAGCTTGTCCCAGCTTGTCGTGGACGAAAAGGATTTCAGATGGCTATTCGACTGACTGATGTCGCTAATGAGGCGGGAGTTTCATTGGCGACTGCTTCGCGTGTACTCAATGGATCAGCCCGCAAACCGGCGGCCGAAATCTCGGATAGGGTCCGTGCTGCGGCGGAGAAACTTGGGTATTTTCCTAACGCGCAAGCGCAAGCGCTTGCCCGAGCCTCAACAAAGCTGATCGGGCTGGTGGTCCGTGATATCGCAGACCCCTATTTCTCAACTATTGCCCGAGGCGTCCAGCGAGGCTTGGGGGATAGTGGCACCCAGCTGCTGTTGGCCAGCACCGATTCTGATCCCGAGCGAGAGATCGAGGCGGTGAAGGCATTTATGTCTCAGCGCACCGACGCAATCATTCTTTCCGGATCAAGGGCATTATCCGAAGATGATGGACTGTTGCGCTTGATCGAGAGCTACCAGGACAACGGTGGCCAAATTGTTGTTATCGGTCAGCCACTCGCTAGCACCGGTGGAATTCATGTGGATAACGAGACCACGTCTGAGAACCTCGCCGGTGAACTTATCCGCGCAGGTCACCGCAAGTTTGTTGTGCTTGCAGGCGATGAAAATCTACTGACTTCTCGGGGCCGTGCTCAGGGTTTCATGGCGAAGCTGAAGCGGACGGGACTTGTTGCGGTAGACGTGATTCACGGGGCATTCTCCCGCGAGGGCGCCTATATGGCCATGAGTGATTACCTGAAAGGGTGCGAGGCAACGGAGCCGCGGGAGCAGGTCTGCGTTTTTTGCGTTTCCGACGTGATGGCACTGGGCGCTATTCGCGCCATTCGAGAAAGCGGACTTCGGGTACCGCAGGATATTGCCGTGGTGGGGTTTGACGACATTCCCACCCTGGTGGACGTCACCCCCTCGATTAGCACCGCGCGATTGCCGCTGGAGGAAATTGGCCGATGGGCCGGTGAGATGGTGTTAAGCCACGGGGACGCGCGCAAAATGGTTGTTACTGGCACTCCGGTGTTGCGTGAATCATCGGAACTCCGCGCGGAAAATCGGTAATACCGAACCTGCATGATGCGATGTTCAAATGTAATTGATGGATTCGACCTCTGCTCTTGACTCGTGACTGGGGTCACAATTAGATTGTTTGGGAAGCGCTTTCCGCAATGTTGATCGGCAGGGTCAATTGTTGAAACTTCGCTCTTATCGGCCCACTCAAGGAGGAGACCCATGGACCAGCAGGACAACTCAAGAAAAAGTCGGCAGAAGTTCGGTGCACGTCTGAGCAAGTCCGTAGCCATTGCCGCCGTTGCCGCTCTGGCGCTAACTGGTTGCGGTGGCAGCAGTGGTGCTGAAAGCGCGGACGGCAAGAAGATTCTCCGCTTTTCTTGGTGGGGATCCGATACGAGAGCCCAAGCCACGAACAAGATCATCGAAGCTTTCGAAGCAGAGAATCCCGATATTGATGTCCAGGGAGAATATTCGGACTGGAGCGGTTACTGGGACAAACTGGCTACCCAGGTTGCTTCCAACGATGCTCCTGACATCATCCAGATGGACGACAAGTATCTTCGCGAATACGCGGACCGCGGCGCTCTACTGGATCTGACCGGGGTTGATGTCTCCAAGTTTGAAGAGGTTTCCATTCAAAACGGAACCACTGACGATGGTCTGGTCGGCATTACTACCGGCATCAATTCCTTCACCCTGACGGCCAATCCTAAAGTTCTGAAAGAAGCTGGTCTAGAAATCCCCGACGATAAGACCTGGACCTGGGACGACTACCGGAAGATCACCGAAACCGTCAGCGAGAAAGCAGAAGGAAAGTACGGCGCCGAAGCTCCCAACGAACCGGCTGGACTGCAGACCTGGCTGCGCCAAGACGGCAAGCATCTCACCGGCTCTGACGGCAAGCTCGGATTCAGCGCAGAGGATCTCACAACTTACTTCCAGCACCATCGAGACCTGTTGGACGCCGGCTCTTACCCTAAAGCCTCGGTATTGGCAGAAAACCAGAATGCCGGGCCTGACCGCTCGATGACTGGTACCGGAACCGCAGCTTTTGGCATGTGGTGGAGCAACCAGCTAGGTGGCTTGTCGGCCGCGGTTGGCTCGGATCTTGTCCCGTTGCGTTTGCCTAGCAGCACGGGCAAAGCCGAAGACAACGGGCTCTGGTACAAATCATCGATGATGATGTCAGGCTTCGCGCGCACCAAGCACCCGGAGGAGACCAAGAAGTTCATTGACTTTATGGTCAACTCGCAAGAAGCCGGTGCGCTTAATCAAATGGACCGCGGATTGCCAGCGAATCTCGACGTTCGTAAAAAGGTAGTTGCCGATTTGGACTCAGTCGAAACGGCCTCCGCGAAGTTCGTCACGAGCCTAAAGCCAGAGCTGAAGGGTACAGAGTCGATTCCACCGATGGGCTTCAGTGCCGTTCAGGACATCCTCTATCGCTACGAGATGGAAGTGTTCTTCGAGCGACAGAGTGTTGCCGATGCAGCACAAAACGCATTCAAGGAAATCGAAACCGCAGTATCCCAGTAATTAAACGACTAATGGGCCCCGAAAGAGGGCCCATTAGTCGTTTAATCTATTGAAGATCCAGCGTTGCCAAAACGGCTGGAGCGTTTTCGCGCAACTTTTCATCGTCGGCATCCAGCAGTAGGCGTAGCCAGGTCTCGTGCTGAGACAGCGGAGCAACCAGGCACGCTGGATCGATCAGATCGTAAAGCTCATCGGCAGTGCCATAGGCGGCAAACTGATCCAGGTAGGCGAACAAGGCCTGCATGACCCGCTCATCACCCGTGTCACAATTCCACGCCTCGGTCATTGCTTCAAGCGCAGTCTTCAGCGAGGAGAATGGGTGGGCCCAGTGCGCTGATGACAAATTCAAGATGCGACCGTGTTCCCCAGCTTCACCGGGAACTACTACCTGGGTCAGATCAAAGTTTCCGTGCTCAAGGCTCAGCGGTACCGGTCCCTCGTGGAGTGTGGCGCAGGCGCTGGTGAGCTGATCAATGTGTCCAGCCAAGCGATCGGCGTGGGCCCCATCAATGTGCAGTGGGTGATCTACTGGCAAGGAAACATGCATCATGAGCGCTTGTTCAAACTGCTCTGGCAGGAACTGAGGATCAACTACGGTCACACCGGAGTCAAAAAATTCGTCTTCGCGACCCATAAGGGCTACTTGGAAGGAACCCAAGGAGGACAAAGCCATCTCCCAGTGCTCCACCGAGTCACCCAGATCAGCAAGGCAGTGGCCAAAGTCGGGGCAGAGCATGTAGCCGGCGCTACGGTCAACGGCCAACGGCATCACCACGCGGTCGGGCAAAAACTGGCCGGCCGCCACGGTGATCGCTGGCTCAGCGGCCAGCCCGGGCGCGTTGGCGCTGAAAATCAGATCGGCGGCGTCGGTCTTCACCGAGGCCTGAATCTGGTGCAATTGGGCAGGCCAGAATTCCGGGGGAGCGGTGCGCTTAATCCCGTAGGACTCGCAGGCCGAGTCGATCCATGCGGCGGTCGACTCACGCCAGGTATCGCTGTTGAACAAATCTATCCACTGTGCCACGTTCTTATCGTAGTATGTCGATGCAAACGCGTTCACTTGCTACCGTATGGACTACGGCTAGTAATTTGCTCCTCTTTCGAAGGATTTCGATCGTGAACGCTTATCGACCTGAGTACCGACACCGTGATTACAAAGCCGTCCTCTTTGATCTGGATGGTGTAATCACCCCGACGGCCTTGCTTCACCGCAAGGCGTGGCATGAACTTTTCACTGCCTTTTTTGACAAATTTCCGGGCGTGGCCAGCTACACCGACCAAGACTATTTCAGCTTGCTCGACGGACGCCCGCGCTATGACGCGGTCCAAGCCACCCTTGCTTCTCGCGGAATAGAACTGCCCTGGGGCACCGTGGATGATCCTGCCGGTGAAGATACGGTCTGCGCCTTGGGCAATATGAAAAACGACAAGTTCACCGAAGTGCTGGTGCGCGACGGTATCGAACCCTATGCAGGTTCCGTAGCCTTCTTACGCCAGGTGCTCGACGCCGGGCTAGATGTGGCCGTCGTGTCCTCTTCACGAAATGCTCGGATGGTGCTTACCGCCGCGGGCCTTGATGAGCACTTCCCCTTGGTGATGGGCGGACAAGAAGCCGCAGCCCGCTCGCTGGCCGGCAAGCCAGCTCCGGATACTTTCTTGGCTGCCGCCGCTGATTTAGGCTGGCGTCCCGAAGAGTGCGTGGTTATTGAAGATGCCACCAGTGGTGTGGCCGCGGCACGCGCCGGAGGGTTTGGGGTCATCGGCGTAGCCCGTGAAGATAACGAAGCAGAGCTGCTCGCTGCCGGCGCGCACTTTGTGATTGAAGACCTCGCCGAGCTGGCTACCGAAGATTCGGCGCAAGCCTGGGATACCGATTCCTGGTCGCTGCTACGCGATGAGCAGCGCGACTCCGATGGGGCTCAGGACACCGTTTTCTCCCTAGGCAACGGATTCCTCGGTGCGCGCGCAGCCCAGCTGGGGCTGGGGGATCAATCCGGGGGCACGTTCATCAATGGACTGCATGAGGCATGGGAGATCCGGCACGCAGAAAGTGCCTTCGGCCTAGCCGAAACCGGGCAGACCATGATCAGCGCCCCGGACTTCAGGACACTTCGCGTTTTTATCAACGATGAGGCCCTTGAAGTAGGGCGTACCGAAATGCTGAACGATGAGCTGCGCCTGGACTTCCGCGACGGCACCCTGTGCGCACGCACACTGTGGCGCACTGCAGAAGGTCACCGGGTGGCTGTGATGGCTCGCAGCATGATTTCCTTTACCGACAGGCACCTAGCCCTTCAGGATGTCCACGTACGCCTGCTTGATGCTCCAGCACGAGTACTGGTGCAGTCTTCGGTGATTGGTTATAGCTCCCAGCGGACCGTAGCCTCCCCTGAAGAGACCGATGCCTCCAAGGCTGGCGTGCCCGATCCGCGCAAGAGCGAGGAGGCTAGCGTCAACGCGCTACACCCGGCCGGACACTCGGTGCATGGCTCCAGGCTTGGAGTCTCATACCAGGTTCCTGGTTCCGGGATGTCGGTGGCGGCGGTCGTTGAGCACCAGGTGAGCACCACAGGCGGCGCAGAGCAAGAACTGCTCATCACCCGCAGCAGCGCCGACGAGCGTGCTGATGAGGTCATCAGCGCCCGTCTGGAAGCAGGACAAGGAATCCGCGTCTCGAAGTTTGCGGTGTACAACTGTTCGCGCCGCCACCCGGCACAAGAAATGTTGCTACGTTCGGATCGAGCCTTGGACCACCTGGTAGCCCAGGGCATGGACGAGCACCTACGCACCCAGCGTGCGTTTATGGCGGACTACTGGGAACGCAGTGATGTGCTGGTGGATTGTGATGACACCAGCATGCAGCGCAAGATCCGCTGGAACTTATTCCAGCTGGCGCAAGCTGCCGGGCGTGCTGACGGTTTGGGCATCAGCGCCAAGGGCGTGAGCGGTAACGGTTATTCCGGGCACTATTTCTGGGATACCGAAATCTATGTAATGCCGTTCTTGACCTACACCAACCAACAGTGGGCTCGTAATACACTGCGTGCCAGGGTCGCGATGATTCCGGCCGCCACACGCAGAGCCAGCATCATGAATGAAGCCGGTCTGCTCTTCCCATGGCGCACCATCAATGGTGAAGAGGCCAGTGCCTACTATCCTGCGGGCACCGCGCAGTATCACATCAATGCGGACGTCGTATATTCACTGAATCGCTATTTGAGCGTGATGGAGGACGACGAGTTCCTACTTGCCGGCGGCGCCGAGATCTTGGTCGGCACCGCTCGCATGTGGGCCTCACTTGGTTTCTGGCGTGGCCACGAAGGCAACGAACGATTCCACATACACGGTGTGACCGGCCCGGATGAGTACACCGCGGTAGTTAATAACAACCTGTACACCAATGTCATGGCCCGCTTTAACCTTCGCCGCAGCGCCCAGCTGCTGACCGAGCTCTCCCAGCGACGTCCGGCGCACTACGCCAAGCTCGCTGAGCAATTGGGTCTAGAAGCGGACGAGATTAGCCTGTGGCTCAAGGCCGCGTATTGCATGCATATTCCGTATTCGGAATCGGTAGGCATTCACCCGCAGGACGAGCACTTCTTAAACCGTGAAGTGTGGGATCTGGAAAACACCGGCCCGGATAAGCGTCCACTATTGCTGCACTATCACCCGCTGGTGATCTACCGCTTCCAGGTAATCAAGCAGGCCGATGCGGTGTTGGCACTGTGGTTGCGTTCTAGTGATTTCACCGCTGAGCAAAAGCTTGCCGACTTTAATTACTATGACCCACTGACTACCGGTGACTCCACGCTCTCGGCCACGGTGCAGTCGATTCTGGCTGCCGAGGTGGGTTACCGAGAACTGTCGTGGGAGTACTTTGAGCATGCACTGAATGTGGATCTTGAGAATCTGCACGGCAATACTGGAGACGGGGTGCACGTGGCCTCCACCGGTGGTGTGTGGTCCGCGCTGATTTATGGTTTTGCTGGACTTCGTGATGACGATGACCGGCTCTGCTTTGACCCGCGTCTGCCAGAAAGCTGGCGTTCAATCAGTTTCTCACTGGCTTGGCACGGCATGCGCATTGCGGTGCGCTTGGAAAGTGAATCTATCGAGTTCACGCTAGATGGGGCTCATTCACGTCCCATCTGGGTCCGCGGTCAGCAGATAGACCTGATTCCTGGCGAGTCGATCACCATTGCGCTAGCTGACCAAGGCCCGGTACGTCAGGGACGTCCGACCTTGGAAAAGGTACTTGAAGTCCAAAGCGAGGCCGGAGTCGATGTGCCACGCAAGGCTTGGTAGCACCTCTCTTTAGGTAAAAAAATGTGGCTAGAACCGTTAGGTTCTAGCCACATTTTTTGTACTCAGCTTTGAGCGTTGTTGTTTTACAGCTTCATGTCTTCCAGGGTGCGTCCCTTGGTTTCCTTGACCATGAAGATCACGAAGATCAAGGAGAGCAAGGCAAAGACCGCGTAGATGCCGTAGGCCAGAGCCAGACCAGCATCGGCAAGTGCCGGGAAGGTGGTGGAAACGATGAAGTTGGCGATCCACTGTGCAGCAGCAGCCACACCCAGAGCCATTGCACGGATGGAGTTCGGGAAGATTTCCCCGAGCAATACCCATACGGCTGGACCCCAAGTGGCACCAAAGCCGACCACAAACAGGTTTGCCGAAACCAAGGCGATGATGCCCCAGCTACCTGGCAGGGACACTGCGCCGTCGATGGTGACCGACTGAGCGAAGGCAATAGCCATCATGCCCAATGACAGGGTCATGATTGCCGAACCAATAGTCAGCAACAGCTTGCGTCCTAGAACGTCGATCAGCAGCACTGCCACGACGGTGGCCACCACGTTGGTGATCGAGGTGATCAGCGAAATCGTGAATGAATCCGATTCGGCGAAGCCTACGGACTTCCACAGCGTAGTGGAGTAGTAGAAGATCACGTTGATACCAACAAACTGCTGGAAGACCGAGAGCAAGATGCCAACCCACACCAGTGGGTGGAAGCCAAAGCGGCCCAGCAGGTCGCTGAACTTCTGGCGACGCTCCACGTGCACGGTGGAACGGATCTCTTCGATCTTCTTTTCGGTTTCTACCCCTGGGTTCATGCCCATGTCGCGGGTCAGAACCGCAGCGGCCTCAACCAAGCGTCCACGCTCAACAAGGTAGCGAGGGGATTCTGGAAGTCGCAAAGCCAGCGCACCGTAGATCACCGCTGGGACTACCAGCGAGAGGTACATCCAGCGCCAAGCAGCCAGACCGAACCAGCCGGTAGCGTCTGCCGAGCCCATAACGAAGACCAGCAGGGCGCTGATCAGGAAGGCTACGAAGATGCCAAGCACGATGGCCATCTGCTGCATGGTGCCCAAGCGGCCACGGTGGGCTGCTGGGGAGATTTCGGCGATGTAGGCCGGAGCGATCACCGAAGCGAAGCCCACGCCGATACCGCCGACGATGCGCCATACGATGAGGTCAGCTGCGCTGAAGCAGAGGCCACAGCCGATGGCTGAAATGATTAAAAGGACGGAGGCAAAGACCATGGTGCGAACGCGGCCTACACGTTCGGAGACCACACCTGCAATCCATGCGCCTAGAGCTGCGCCGAGTAAGGCGCAGGAAACAGTGAAACCGATGGTTACCGCGTTGAGCCCGAATTCGTGCTCGACAGCGTCCACGGTGCCGTTAACGATTGATGAGTCATATCCAAAAACGAACCCACCTAATGCCGCCCCAAGGGCGATGAAGATGAGTCGCGCGGAGAGTTTTCCGTCTGATGTTGTCGCAGTCACAATGAGCCATGCTATCTGATTTAGACGGGGTCAAAATCCGTAATTTTCAGTTTTTGATGGGATAACCATCACATTTTGGAAGGAGTCCTTACATGTGCCACTCAGAATTGACCTCCCCTACTCACCTCTCGTGCCTAACCAGTAGGGAGATTGCAAAGAAAAGCCGGCCGGTGTCACGAGCAAACTCGCAACACCGGCCGGCTGAAAAATATTTTTAAACTCTCAGGATTCCTTCGAAGTGTCAGCGAGGTCATTGCCACGCAGCTTCGCCACCGTGCGCATCAAGTGGAAGACCACCAAGGTAGCGATGGAACCCAAGGCGATACCACCAAGCTGGAACTGTCCAAAGGCAATATCACTGGTCACAGCAATAGCGATGATCAGTCCGGTGCCAGCAGTCATCAGGTTGATCGGATTACCAAAATCAACCTTCGCCTCGATCCAAAGGCGCGCGCCAACAATACCGATCATGCCGTACAACACGATGCCCAAGCCGCCGATAACTCCGACCGGAATGGTGCCCACTAGTGCGCCAAACTTCGGCAGGAAGGCCAACGCCATGGCCACAATGGCCGCTACCCAGTAGGCGGCAGTGGAGTACACGCGAGATGCAGCCATTACGCCGATGTTCTCGGCATAGGTGGTGGTGGCAGAACCGCCACCGAGTCCGGCAACAACGCTGGCCGCACCATCAGCCATCAGTGCGCGACCGTTGAACTTCGAGAGATCTCGTCCGGTCATCACACCCACGGTGCGTACGTGCCCGATGTTCTCGGCAATCAGCACAAAAACAGCCGGCAGGAACATCAATGCGGTATCAAGATGGAAAGTTGGGGTCGTGAACTGTGGCAGACCAACCCAGCTCGCCTCACCCACGGCACTGAAATCAACCTGGCCCTGGACCAATGCCAACAGGTAGCCAAGAACCAAACCAACCAGAATCGACAGGCGTCCAAGTAGACCCTTGAAGGCCACGGTAGCGAGTACCGTGAAAATCACCGTCAAGAATGTAGTCAGCGGGAAATCGGTCATCGGTGCCAAGGTAGCGCTGGCGAGGTTCAAGCCAATCAGCGCAACGATGGTGCCCATAACTACCGGTGGCATCAAAGCGTGGATCCACCCGGTACCAGTAGCCTGCACAATCAGGCCCACCACAAAGAGCAACGCGCCAGTCATGACGATGCCGCCAAGGGCACCAGCCATGCTGTGCGACTGGGTGGTGGAAATGACCGGAGCGATCATCGCGAAGGATGAGCCAAGGTAGCTAGGTACCTTGTTCTTGGTCATCAGCAAGAAGATGATGGTGGCCAAGCCGGTAAACAGCAAGGTAGTGGTGACCGGGAAGCCGGTGAGGGTTGGCACCAGAATGCTGGAGCCAAACATCGCCAGGATGTGCTGGGCACCAATGGAAATGGTTTGTGGCCAGTGCAACCGTTCTTCCGGGGCGACAACTTCGCCCGGGTTGATGGTCTTTCCGTTGCCGTGAATGCTCCAGCTCATACAATCCTCCAGATCGTGGCCCGCGCGTTTCAGACCGTAGAAAATTCTACTCGGTTCTGTCGTGCTTGATCGAAGAAGGCCAACTCATGTTCTGAAGATCGCACAAATGCCACCCTCATCCGCTCACGCAGAGCACCATCAGACTGCTTCCACGCCATGCGCACCATGTTGATGGCCTGCTCGGTAGCTAGGTCGAATTCTTCTGATGCGTAGGTGCTCAACCACTTTTCAAAGGGGTGTTGATCGTGATTGGCTGCGGCTAGGCGCTTGCCAATGTCTTGATATAGCCAGTAGCAGGGGAGGATTGCGGCAATCAGTTCCCCGTAGCTTTGTTTGGACGCCGCCAGGTGGTTCACATAGTTCAGCGTGATCGCACTGGGGTTCGCGGTACCTTCAGCGAGGTAACTGCGATGCAGCTGCAATTCACCTTCCAAGATTGCACTGGCTGAGCTAGCCCAGAAGCGTTGCGCTTCGAGATCTGGGGCCAAGACACTGGCCTCGGCCAATACCTGAGCGTAACGCTGAAGGTAGAAGGCATCTTGGGACAGGTAGTACTCAAAGTCAGCTGAAGGCAGTGTGCCATCGGATAACTGGGTAATGAATTCCAACCCATCGATGGACCCGCGCAGTCCATCAATTTGCTGCCACCACTCTTGCATGGGATCAGCTTCGCTGAAGAAGTCCACAAAGTGGTTCACCGGGCCATGCCCGCTACCCACAGTGAGTTGGTCGGCTGCGCCGATAGCGCGCACCAGATAAGCCTTGGACTTCTCAAGAGCCTGTATCCAGTCACCGTCTGTGGCGTAGATAGTGGCCAAGGCGCTGGAGAGGGTGCAGCCGGTGCCGTGGGTGTTTTTGGTCTGGTGTCTTGGACTGCTGAACTCGGCCAGCACTCCAGTGGAACTAACTAGCGCATCAGGGCAGAAGTCTCCAGCCAGGTGCCCGCCCTTGGCCAAAACCAGAACGTCGTGCTTGGCGGCCAGTCGCTGTGCCTGCTCTAGGACTTGTGGCCATTGTGTGGCAGCAGCCTCGCGTAGCAAGCTTGCGAGCTCGAGCAGGTTAGGGGTGATGACGCAGGCGCGGTCCAGCAGTGAATCGAGTGCCGACTCATCTTCTAGTAATCGGTCTCCGCTCGTGGCTACCATCACCGGATCTAGAACGACCGGTGCATCTACGGTATTCAGCCAACTACTGACCGCGCGGATTACTTCAGCATTGGCCAGCATGCCAATCTTGATGGCGTCAATCTGTATATCAGCGCTAATGGATTCCAACTGGGCTAGGACAAAGTCACCATCAATGGCTTGTACTGCGCTGACCCCTTGGGTGTTCTGCGCGGTTAATGCCGTAATCACGCACATGCCATAACCACCGTTAGCGGCAATGGCTTTTAGATCCGCCTGGATACCGGCACCACCGGAAGGATCAGAGCCGGCGATAGAGAGAATATTTTTCACTGTGCCACCGTCCAAGCTGAAACGAGCAGCTCGCTGGCCGTTTGCGGATCCTCGGCATTACAGATGGCACGAACCACCGCTAGGCCCGACCCTCCGCCAGCGCGAATCGCAGCTGCGTCCTGAGCGGTAATGGCGCCGATGGCTACACACGGTAGTTCGGTCAAGGATGCTGCACGGATAAAACCGTCAAGACCCAACGGGGTTGGGTGATCCTTTTTGGTAGGAGTGGCACGCACTGCACCAACACCCAGATAGTCGATGACCTCCGCGTCGAGACTCGCCTGGGCCAGTTGTTCATCGGTGGAAGCGCTCAAACCGATGATGCCTTCGCCGATAATCTCACGGGCAAGTCGCACCGGAATGTCTTTTTGCCCGATATGGATACCGTTGACCGCAGCTCCGGCCGCGCGAGCAGCTAAGAACACGTCAATCCGGTCATTGATCAATAGTTTGGCTTTGCCTTTGGTTAGTTGGGCTGCAGCGCAGGACAGTTCAAAGAATTCGCGGGCAGTCTCATCTTTGGCCCGCAGCTGAATCCATTCGATGCCGCCGGCTACTGCTCCTTGGATAACTTCCAAGGTGGTGCGTGGAGTGCAGCTGGCGGTGTTGGCTACTAGGTAGGCGCCGATATTATCCATGGTTCAGTTCCTCGTACTTCAAAGTCTGTAATTCTTCAGGTTCCGTGGCGGCCAGCGCATCAAGGAACGCCACCGCAAAGCTTCCCGGTCCGGTGCTTGCGGCCAGTGCCTTTTCGGCGGCCAGACCGTAAAAACCGTGGGCGGCGATGGATGCTTCAAAGGGGTCCTCGTGCACCGCGAGCATTCCAGCGTTAAAGGCACCTAGCGCGCATCCGCCACCGGTGATTCTGGTCAGCCCGATACCGTTGGTGTGTACCAGTACGGTACGGGTAGCGTCGATGATCGCATCGGCTTCGCCGGAGATAGCAACAACGCAGCCGTGTTCTTGCGCCAGTTCGCGTCCTGCATCGAGGGCAGCCTGCACGGTATCTGCCGCATCAACACCACGGCCACTGGAATCCTTGCCCGCCAAGGCGAGGATTTCCGAAGCGTTTCCACGGATCAAGGTGGGATGTTCTTGAACTATGCGTCGGGCGAAGTCGGTGCGTACCGACAGGGCGCCGACAGCCACAGGATCCAATACCCACGGGGTGCCTGCTGCGCTCGCCGAGAGCACCGCTTCCTCCATGGCCACCATTTGCTCGGTGCTTGGCGTGCCTAGATTCACCAGCACTGCAGAAGCCAAGGCAGCAAACCCGCCAGCTTCGCCAGGCAGATTAGTCATGGCTGGTGAAGCGCCGGAAGCCAGTAGGACATTGGCGGTGAAATTGGTGACGACGGTATTCGTCAGGCAAAAAACTAAAGGGGAGTGTTGCCGGTATTTTTGGGCAACGGTAGGCAGAGTCATGCGACATCCCTCCGCTAGCGTGAACTAGATCAGGTTCGACGGGTTTCATCTCAGTCGGCTTCTCCGACACCCCGTGTCACTGATCTAGAGCGTACGCAGTGGCAATGCCTAGAACAAATTCTTAACGTTCACGTCTCGCCACTAACGCTTTAAGTGTCGCCGCATCGACATGTTGCGCTGCTGCTAGCTTCCAAAGGTGGTCTACGGCCGCCACCAGATCTTCATGCTCTTCGATGGGGGTAGCGCGTTCATTAACTATCGTGCCGGCCCTGCGTCTTGAAGAAATGAGCCCTTCGGCTTCCAGCTCTTTGTAGGCACGAGCGACTGTTCCGGCAGCTACCCCAAGATCTGTGGCCAACGCCCTGACCGTGGGTAGCTTGCTACCTGCCACTAATTCGCCGAGGTTAATCAGCGACGCGATCTGTGAACGGATCTGCTCATAAGGAGCGGTAGCCGCCTCAAGATCTACCGTGATCTGGGTGCTCATGCGCGCACGCTCGTGGTCAGGCGCGCCTTCGGGCGATTGACCACGAGTAAGGCTGGGATGCAGAAGAGCCCAATGCCTATGGCTAGCACCGCTGGCTCATCGGAAGAGACCAAGCCCGGCAAGAGGAAATACGCACTGCAGAGCACTCGTAAGGCTCGGAACTCCAAGATTTGCCGATACCAGATTTCCTGTTCGTCCGTGAGGTCCCAGGGGACTGCGCAATGGCGGATCCACCAGAAGTAACCGGCCGCGGCTACCAACGTTCCCACGATTATTGCCGAGGTGACCCATGGCGAGAGTAGCTGTTGTGCCCCTGGGCTCAGTGTTTGTGGGGCGTAAAGCAAGATGCTCCCGCTGAGGATGAACAGCGCTGCAATCGTGTACACCCAAACCGGAAGATTTTGGCTCTTCGGTTCAGAAAGTGCCCCCAGCTTTGCTCGTGAATGTGCATAGAGCGCGAAGCCGGCAGAGATTACTAGGTACAGGACTACCGCCGCCGCTGACCATGGCAGCGCAAAGGAAGCGCCAACAGCACGGGCCCCGGCTTCACCGAATGGCTCTGGCGTTTGGTCAACGAGTTCACTGGCCGCAAGCCAGATAATCAACGTGGCGATAATCAAGAACGTATTCGCAAAATAGGAAACGGATAGCGTGTGGCTGCGCATCCGGGCGAAGGCGGTGCTAGGCAGGCTATTGGCCTCCGGTGCGGCATGCTTTGGAGCCCAGACGAATAGCACGAAGCCCAAAGCCAAGACGGCAAACATGGACACCTTGTTCCACCCGGAACTCAGAACCGGATCGGCGTAGGTGATTGCGGCACCGATGATGTTGGTCAGCAGCCAACCACAATTTCGTAGCAACCGGTTGAGCCAAATTGAGCGTAGTTCTTGGTTTTGGGTTGCGGAGATCCCGGCTAAGGGCCTGCGTTTGAGGATGATTGCACTGATCACGGCAGTGGCCAGTAAAACCGCGAAAATACACAGCGCAAACAGTGGAGCTACTTCAGCGCCTGAAATCCACCCGGATGTGCTGTCCCATGTAGGCGCAACTGCGTCTTCGAAGTCAGCCGCTGAGGATTCAGTACTTTTGCCTTCAGGGATGTGGCCGGCGACCCGGGATATCGGCCACAACATGCAACATGCAAAGATTGCCAGTGAGCCAACTAGGGCACCTAGCTTACGTGGAAAGGGCGTGGTCAACGTGCGTGGTTCCAAAGATGCGACGCGAACTGAGCGCAGTTCTCCAGGCCAAGTAAACAACCCGATGACGTAGACCAAAGTCAGCCAACCGGCGGCACCCAGTGCAATGATGACGCGCGTTGTCGGTGACTCTGATGGTGCTTGAATGGACCAAACCCGAGATAGGTCGCCAGAAGTCGAGGCAAAAAACGCAATCAGGGCACACCAGAATGAATGTGATTGAGCCCTGAGTAACGCTGAGGATCCGCGGCGTGCAGCTACTGAGCGTAACCATAGGTAGATTACTGATGACGCAATAGCTATCGATAAGGCGCTCGCCGAGATCTGATTCATAGGTTTTAATGTATCAAACACTTGATACATAATGAATCTCCTTGAGAATTAATCGGTAGAAAATCTGCCAAGTAACGTACGCTCAGATCATGGGTCTGTTTACTTCCACTCCGTTGCCAGAACCGGTCGGCGATTCCGCTCCTCCGGTGGACGAGCATCCTTCACGTATCGCTTCGGTACTAAGTCATCTGCGCCGTTCAGCTGAGACTCGAATCACCCACCCGCGTCGCTTCCGAATCCAACAGCTACGCGCGCTGGAGAAGATGCTTGAAGAGCATCTTGATGACTTCCTGCAGGCATTAAACGATGACCTGGGTAAGAGTGCCACCGAAGCCAAATTCGCTGAAGTTGATGTGGTGCGCGCAGAGATTGATTTTGCGCTGAGGCATCTGGCCGAATGGATGGACAGCACCACAGTTAAGGTGCCACTGGCGCTTCAGCCGGCAATGGCCAAGATCGAGCCACGCCCCCTGGGTGTTGTCTTGATCGTTGGTGCCTGGAACTACCCATTGCAACTTGTGCTCGCACCCCTAGTGGCCGCCATTGCCGCAGGAAATGCGGCAGTTGTTAAACCCTCAGAGCTTGCTCCGGCCACTTCAGGTGCCCTAGCCAAATTCCTTCCGCTCTACCTCGATGAGCGAGTATTTGCTGTCATTGAGGGTGGAGTAGATACGGCTACGGAATTGCTGGTGGCACGCTGGGACCACATCTTCTACACCGGCGGTGAACGGGTTGCGAAGATCATCGCCATGGCAGCGGCTCAACATCTGACCCCAACCACTTTGGAACTGGGCGGCAAGTCCCCAGTGGTGGTGGATAATCACTCGCTGGCTACCGCCAAACGTTTGGTCTACGCCAAGTTCATGAACGCGGGACAGACCTGCGTTGCTCCGGACTACATCCTCTGCATCGGTGATGCTTCCGCCCTGGTTGGTCGCCTTGGCCAAGCCATCAACAGCTTCTACGGCAAAGAGCCGTTGACGCATCCTGACTTCGGACGCATCGCTAGCCGACAGCACTTTGACCGCTTGTTAGCGATGCTGGAACAGGGTGAGGTAGTGTTCGGCGGCGAGTACGACGAAGAGACTCTACGCATCGCACCGACCATCATGCGCAATGTGGATCTTGAAGCCACCGTGATGACCGAAGAAATCTTCGGTCCGATTCTTCCGGTGATTGAGGTGCAGAGCTTCGAAGAAGCGTTAGAGTTCATTGCCCGACGCCCGTCGCCACTGGCCGCATACCTGATGAGCGAGAGTCCACGGTTGCAGTCGATCTTCTCGGATCGTGTGCGCGCTGGCTCCATTGTGCACAACGCTCCACTGACCCAAATGGTCATTCCAACTTTGCCATTTGGCGGGGTGGGAGCCAGCGGCATGGGTTCATATCATGGCAAGCACGGATTTGACCGGCTTTCACAAATGCGCCCGGAACTCAACAAAACCACGGTGGTGGATACGCTGAGCGCAATTTATCCTCCGTATTCGTGGGCTAAGCGAAAGATTATTGATCGCTTACTGTAGCGCGGTTCATAGCTTTGAGACTGGTCAGAGTGCTTGGATGGAAAGGTTGGATTTTTTCTAAGCATCAGGAGATGTAACGCATGACTGAGCCCGCACCGTCCCAGGACGGCCTGAAGCGTGGCCTCAAAGCTCGCCACATGCAGATGATTGCTATCGGCGGCTCAATTGGTACCGGACTATTCGTCGCGTCCGGCGGCACCATCTCTGAGGCTGGTCCCGGCGGTGCACTGGTAGCCTACGCACTGATTGGCATCATGGTACTGCTGCTGATGCAGTCGCTTGGTGAGATGAGCGCGCGACTTCCGGTTGCAGGTTCATTCCAGACCTACGCCACGGTCTTCGTCAACCGACACTTCGGCTTCGCGATTGGCTGGAACTACTGGTTCAACTGGGCCATCACCGTCGCCGCTGAGCTAGTCGCCGCGGGCATCGTGATGTCCTACTGGTTCCCAGATGCCCCAGGATGGATCTGGGCTGCTATCTTCCTGGTGTTGCTTACTGGACTCAATTCACTGTCAGCCAAGGCCTTCGGTGAAGGCGAGTACTGGCTTTCGGCCATCAAGGTCATCACCGTTATCGTCTTCCTGATTTGTGGCTTCGCCATGATCTTCGGCATCATCGGCGGAACCTCTCCTGGCTTCAGTAACTGGACCGACGGTGACGCCCCATTTGTTGGCGGCTGGCTCTCCATCGTCTCGGTATTCATGATCGCTGGATTCTCGTTCCAGGGTACTGAGCTAGTCGGTGTTGCTGCCGGTGAAGCAGAAAACCCTCAGCGCGATGTTCCGAAGGCCATCAAAACAATCTTCTGGCGCATCATGCTTTTCTACATCGGCGCCATCTTTGTTATCGGCATGCTGATCCCATACTTGGATCCGTCCCTGCTTTCTGCTGAAGCTTCGGATATCGCCACCTCGCCATTCACCTTGGTCTTCCAGCGAGCTGGCATCGCCTTTGCTGCCGCCTTGATGAACGCAGTGATCCTCTCAGCTATTCTTTCGGCTGGTAACTCGGGCCTATATGCTTCAGCGCGCATGCTTTACTCCATGGCCAAAGATGGCAAAGCGCCAAAGATCTTTGCTCGTCTGAACAAGCGTGGCGTGCCTGTACCGGCCATGCTTTTGACCGCTTCGGTAGGACTTTTCGGATTCTTGACGGCCATTATTGGTCAGGGCGAGGCGTACACCTGGCTACTAAACGTTTCGGGACTTTCCGGGTTTATCGCTTGGGTTGGTATTGCGGTGAGCCACTATCAATTCCGCAAGGCGTACCTGGCCAGCGGGCAGAGCTTGGCAGACCTTCCCTACAAGGCGCCACTGTTCCCCTTGGGTCCAATCCTCGCCTTTGTCATCCTGCTGGTTGTCATTGCCGGACAGAATTATCAGGCTGTTGTCGATGGCAACCTCTTGCAGATGGCATCAAGCTACGTCGGTCTGCCGATCTTCCTCCTGCTGTGGCTGGGCCACTGGCTAATTACCCGGAAGCAGCCAGCTGAGGTCATTGACCCTTGGACAGCAAAGCTGAACTAGCGTTTCTTTAAACCTACAAAGCCGACAGAACCCACGTTGACCGTGGGTGCTGTCGGCTTTGTTGTGTCCGGCCTCGCCGATCATGCGGGCGGAACCAACCGAGGTGCTGCGGATTGCTGAGAAGCGCCACCTAGATGGCCAGTGCGTTTTAGGGTTCACTGCTCAGATGGTGAAGCCGTACTACTGGCGCTGTCTCACCGTTCTAATGATCAATCACCCCAAACTAGCAGTGGCCCGGTCGCATCGGAATTCTCCGCGACCGGGCCACCACTAGGGTAACTACTCTTTGGTTTACGCTAGAGCAGCATCAACAATCACTCGAGCTTCTGCAAGCACTTGCTGCAGGTGATCTGCTGACTTAGTTGATTCTGCATAAATCTTGTAGATGTCTTCGGTGCCCGAGGGGCGTGCCGCGAACCATGCGTGCTCGCTGGAAACCTTCAGTCCACCAATGGCAAAACCGGCAGCTTCGGTCACCTTGGAGGTGATCGCGTCGCCAGCCAATTCGGTGGCAGAGACCATCGACGGATCCAGCTTGGACAGCACGGCTTTCTGCGCGCGGGTAGCCGGGGCATCAAAGCGGTCGTAGAAGCTTCCGCCGTGGCGTTCCACCAGCTGCGCGTGCAACTGGCTAGGGCTCTTGCCGGTGACGGCGCGCATCTCGCTAGCCAGCAAGGCGAGCATCAGCCCATCCTTGTCGGTGCTAAATGCCTTGCCCGAGAGATCCAAGAAGCTCGCACCAGCGGACTCCTCGCCACAGAAGGCCACCTTGCCTGAGGCTAATGGTTCAACAAAGTACTTAAATCCAACCGGTACTTCGCGCAGGGTTCGACCATGGGAGGCCACTACCTTGTCGATGAGTACCGACGAGACCAAGGTCTTTCCGATCTCGGCGTCTGCTGGCCAGTTTTTACGGTGGGTCAGTAGGTAGTCGATGGCTACGGCCAAGAAATGGTTCGGGTTCATCAACCCTGCGTCCGGGGTGACGATGCCGTGGCGGTCTGCGTCCGCATCATTGCCGGTAGCGATGTCGTACTTCTCGCGGTTGGCTACCAAGGAGGCCATGGCATGTGGCGAAGAGCAGTCCATGCGGATCTTGCCATCTTTATCCAGGGTCATGAAGCCAAAACGAGGGTCAACACCTTCGTTGACTACTTCCAAGTTCAGGCCGTAACGGCGTCCAATTTCACCCCAGTAGTGCACCGAAGCACCACCGAGTGGGTCAGCGCCGATGGAGATTCCTGAGTCTGCGATGATCTTAAAGTCGATGACCTCAGCCAGATCCGTGATGTACATTTCGCGGAAGTCAAAAGGCTTCGCTGCCGCTTCGCCTCGCTTGATCTCGCCGCTGGCCAACAGCTCATTGGCGCGTGCAGCGATTGGTCCGGTGATTTCGGATTCTGCCGGACCGCCGTGAGGTGGGTTGTACTTGATGCCACCGTCGTTGGGTGGGTTGTGCGATGGCGTGATGATCAGGCCATCGGACTGATCCTTACCCTCGGCATTGTGTACGAGGATTGCGTGGCTGACAGCCGGGGTCGGGGTCAGACCAGCTTCGGCCAATACCTCAACGTTGTTCCCAGCCAAGACCTCCAAGACGGTCTGGTAGGCAGGCTCAGAGAGCGCGTGGCTGTCCTTGCCCACGTACATTGGCCCGGTGATCCCTGCGCCCACTCGGTAGTCCACAACAGCCTGCGTGATGGCTGCGATGTGTGCTTCGTTGAAGGTACCGTTCAGCGAGGTACCGCGGTGTCCTGAGGTACCGAAGATGACTGCCTGGTCAGGGTTATCGCTGGAAGGAACGATCGCGCTGTACGCGTCGAGTACGGCCGCCAGATCAATTAGGTCTGCTTCGATGGCCGGCTGTCCGGCGCGTTCGTGAGCCATGGGAGTCCCCTCATTCATTTGTGCAATTCGTATGGGTTCGTAGAACAATGGAAAACGATGAGCTATTACCCGTATCCACAGAATCCATACCAGGCCCCGCGTGAGTCCAGCGGTTTGTCCGTGGCCTCTTTGGTGCTGGGCATCCTTTCGATGCTTGGCTTCTGTACTCTCATCCTAGTTCCACTCGCCGGTGTCATCACCGGTCATCTGGGTTATCGTCGTGAACCCGCAAGTCGCGCACTGGCCCTTGCAGGGCTGATTTTGTCATGGATTGGGCTTGTTCTCGCGGTTTTGCTCTACGCATTGATCATCTGGGTCATCTGGTTTTCGGTGGATAGTTACAACACTATTAACCAGAACGCGGACTTTTCCCCACTTCTCGACTACGCGTAAGCCATTGCCTTAGCTGATTCCTTGCTCTACCCTATCGATATTCGTTGTTAACGACTATCGATAGGTTTCAGATGTTCCAGGTTGCTTCTCTTGTGGTCTTAATGCTGATTCTGGTGCTCGCAGCCCTGATCGTTTTGCTTGTTGTGCGTCGCAGTCCAACCCTGTCTGGCGTTACACGAGTCGTGCACATTGTGGCCCTGCTGATGGCGATAATCCTCAGCGGTGTGGGCCTCTGGTTGATGATCCAGACTCTTGGCGGGGCAAACGTTCCGGTCAGTGTGCCGGTGCAACCCTACTGGCCGGAGCATCCAAAAATCACCGATGTAGAGCCGAAAGATTTTGCCACGGTAGATGCGCAGATTACCGAGGTTCAGATCTTCAGTGACGCGCTCTCGTGGCCAACGAAGATTCTGCTCACCGCCGGAGTGCTGTTCCAAACCAGCGCCACTGTTGCGGTGCTGTTAGGCGTTGCGACATTATGCCGACGGGTCACCTCGGCAGAACCGTTCACGAAATCACTGCGCCGGTTGGGTTATCGAGTAGCGTTTGTCCTTGGTATTGCTAGCTTCCTAGGTCAGGTGCTCAACGGCATCGGCGCAAGCCGAGCCGGCGAGGAAACACTGCGGGTGGATGGCTTCTCCACCGACGGTATCTCCTCGGTATCGGCTCCTTGGCCGGAACCTACCTTTGCGCTGAACATCGAATTTTCCGAGATCTTTATGGCCCTAGTGATCTTGGTAGTTGTTGAACTGGTCGCCGTGGGCATCCGGCTGACCAACGAAAATAGGCAGCTTCAGCAAGATCACGAAGGACTGGTTTAGATCTATGCAGCTTAAGCGCGTTCATTGTAGACTCGGTGAGATTTTGGCTGAGCAACAACTGACCCTAGTGCAGCTCAGCGAACTTGTAGACGTGTCGGCGGTTAACCTATCCATCCTTAAAAACGATCGTGCCAAGGCCATCAGATTTTCCACCCTGATATCGATCTGTCAGGCACTGAACTGCGAAATTGGCGACCTGCTGGTTTTGCGTTAAACACTGCAGGCCTCCACCAAGGTGGAGGCCTGCAGTCAAGGAAACGATGGGTTAGTGAATTGAACCCATCAGCTTCTTTAGCCCTGGGGTCGCAGCCATCATGGCTACGCCCAAGACGACGGCCGTGCCGCCCATGGCGATAAAGTAAGGGATCTCGTTGCCCGGAGTGTAGTAACCGGCAAGCACACCCGAAAGGGTGGTGCCCAGCGAAACCGACAGGAAGAACAACGCGATCATCTGCGTGCCAAACGCGGCCGGAGCCAGCTTGGTAGCAATTGCCTGACCCACTGGCGAGAGCAAGAGCTCAGCAAAGGTGCACAGCAGCAAAATTCCGACCATGGCCAACAGTGGAGTTTTAGCGAAGGATTCCAGTGGGATGAAGCATAGGAAAGCAGCACCCACAATCACCAAAGCCAAGCCGAACTTGATGGCAGTGTGTGGCTGACGCTTACCCAGCTTGGTCCACAGCGCTGCAAAGATGCCAGCAAAAACGATGATGAAGACCGGGTTGATGGAAGTAACCCAGCTTGGTGGCATTTCCCAGCTACCCAAGTGACGGTCAAGCCGCTGATCCGAGTACGCAGCGATAAAGGTGAACTGCTGCTGGAACAGTGCCCAGAAGGCAGCCGAACCAATGTAGAACGGAATGAACGCCCAGACCTGCTTGCGTTCGGTCGGATTGACCTTGTTGCTACGCAGGATCAGTGCAAAGTAGACGGCCGAAGCCACGATAACCACGTAGGCGATGGTGCTCGCCAGGTTTTCTGGGGTGACAATCTTGGTCACGAATGCGGCAATGATCAGAATCAGTACGGCCGCAAAGATGACCACGTAGCGCTTGCGCTCGGAGGCAGGCAACGGGTTATTTGGGATGTTCCCGCCAGCAGGAAGCTTCTTGCGTCCGGCAGCGTAGATACCCAAGCCGATGGCCATGCCGATGGCGGCTGCGCCGAAACCGATGTGGAAACCGTAGGTCACCTGGAGCCAACCGGTCAGTAGTGGGCCAATCAGGCCACCGATGTTCACACCCATGTAGAACAGGGAGAAGCCAGCATCAATGCGTGGATCATCCTTGGCATAGAGTGAGCCAACCAGGGCCACGGCGTTGGCCTTTAGGCCGCCGGAACCGATAGCAACCAGAATCAGACCAATGATCAGGCCCACGTAACCGGGCAGCAGTGCCAAGGCAATGTGGCCGATCATGATGCCGATGGCCGAGAAGAACAACACACGCTCGGAACCGAAAAGACGGTCAGAGAGCCATGCGCCCAAGATGGTGGATAGGTAAACAGCGCCACCGTAGGCGCCGACCAGGGACAGGGCTAGGCCCTGATCCATTCCCAAGCCACCGTCGGTGACCTTGTAGTACATGTAGTAAGCCAGCAAGCCCTGCATGCCGTAGAAAGAGAATCGCTCCCACATTTCCACGCTGAATAGGCTTGCGAGCGCACCGGGGTGACCAAAGAAGGCCCTTCCGGTGTTAGAAGTGCTCGTTGTTGCAGTAGACATACGTAATATTTTTCGCTTTTGCCCACGCGAGTACCTACTTATATGTCAAAGCTCACAGCTGCATCTGGGCGGCCAGTGCCAGCAAAAGTCCTTCGTCAGAACGTGGAGAAATCAGCTGAATACTCATAGGTAACCCATCGGAGGTGGTGGTGACCGGAATGGTGATGGCAGCAACTGAGGCGACGTTCACCATGGAGGTGTACGGGGTGTACTGGCACTGCAACATATAATCATGATCCGCACCGGCCTGTGTATAGTGCCCGATCAGCGGCGGAATGGTGGCCATGGCCGGAGTAGCAATGACGTCATAGGCAGACCACTGGCGCACAAAGTCCGCCGCGATCGCCTTGAGCCGGGAGCTGCCTTGCAAGTTCTGTTCCAGTGAGCGTGCTGCGGCCCGGCGGCGGAAGTCCCGAGCCAATTCGCCCAGCATGGACTCGTTGTTGACCGGAACGTTTTTCAGCCCATTGGTCCACACCGTGGCAAAGGTTTCTGGGTAGTCCGAGGCGTAGTCCAACTGGGCTGGATGGACTCGATGGCGTTCTCCAAGCAGTTTGAGCCCTTGCTCAAAGGCGGTGCGCGCTTCGGGCGAGAGTGAGATGTTGTACACCGATTCAAAGGGCGAGTGGGTGCTGAAGCCGATGTTCAGCCCGTTCAGCCTCTGTGGGTAGCTACCTTGCAACAGTGGCAGATAGTGGTCCTTGCCGCGCATCGCGTCAAGCAATAGCGCAGCATCTAGTGCATCCTTGGCCAACGGCCCGGAGACTGCGAGCTTTGGAGCACCCAGCGGATCAACATAACCGTCCAACACATCCGAGGGAACTCGACCCAGCGACGGCTTGAGACCAATCAGTCCGCAGGCTGCGGCGGGAATACGTACCGAACCTCCACCATCGGAGCCTGCACCTACCGGAATCATCCCCGCAGCCACCGCAGCAGCTTGTCCGCCCGATGAACCGCCCGAGGAGCGTTGTGGATCAAATGGATTGCGCGAGGGGGCACCCACCAAATTTTCTGAATGGCTGCTCAACCCAAATTCGGGCACCTGCGTTTTGCCCAGAATGACTACACCTTCAGCACGCAGACGCTCAACTAGCGAATGATCTCTGCTGGCTACCGGGTGATCGATGGCCGCTGATCCATAAGTGGTGGGCATTCCCGCCACATCATTAAGATCCTTAAACGCGGTCGGCAAGCCGTGCAGGTGTCCCAACTCACCGCGCACCTGCGCCTCGTCGGCTGCCTTGGCCTGAGCCATGGCATCTTGTGCAACGTGTACAAAAGCGCCCAAGTCTTGTTGCTGTTCAATGCGATTGAGGTAGTGCTCGGTGAGCTCACGGCTTGAAAGCTCACCGCGGGCCAAGTCGTCACGCAATTTCAGGGCGCTGGAGGGAAACATGTCAGCTTTCGACGCAGGAAATGACTAGTCTTATAAGCAAACACCCTATGAGTGAGGAATGCTAGCCATGAGCGATTTTGAGACTGTTACCGTCAATGATGTCCCTAAGGATGCCTTCATCCTCGACGTTCGCGAAGACTTTGAGTGGGAAGCTGGCCACGCTACCGGCGCCACCCACGTTGTGCTGGGCACCCTGCCGGAGCGCGTTGGCGAATTGGACCCAGACGTAGACACCTACGTGATCTGCCGTACCGGTGGACGTTCCGCCCAGGCCGCAGCATGGCTGACCGGTATGGGGTACACCGCGTTTAATATCGCCGGTGGATCCGATGCATGGATCGAAGCTGGACTGCCAATGGAAGCGGAGAACGGTCAGGAGCCTACCGTCCGATGAAATACGCGTATCTGGGACCTGCCGGCACCTTCACCGAGTCGGCGCTGCTGCAGGTTCCCGGGGCACTTGATTCACAGCGACTCCCCGCTGCGAATGTCAATGTTGCCCTAGCCATGGTGCGAGATGGCAGTGCTGATGCTGCGATGGTGCCAATCGAAAATTCGGTTGAAGGTGGCGTCTCAGCCACACTGGACGCCATTGCTCAGGGCGAGGCATTGCAGATCATTGCCGAAGTCCTGGTGCCAATCAGCTTTGTGCTGGCCGTGCGCCCAGGCATCACGCAGCTGGATCAAATCCGCCTCATCTCCACCCATGGACATGCGTGGGCACAGTGCCGGTTATGGGCAGAAGCCAATATCCCCGGCGCGGCCTTCACCCCGGCCTCGTCTACCGCTGCGGCGGCCTTGGCCCTAGCAGACGACGAACCGCAGCACGATGCAGCGATCTGCAACCCGCTGGTGGCCCAAGAGCGGGGGCTGAACGTCTTGGTGAGCGGGGTAGAAGACAATATTGGAGCGGTCACCCGCTTTATTCTGGTCACCCGCCCGGGAAAGATCCCCGCACCGGCCGGCGTGGATAAGTCCACGCTGATCTTGCCACTGACCGAAGACCGACCCGGTGCGCTGATGGAAATCTTGGAACAGTTCACCGCACGCGGAGTGAACCTTTCCCGCATTGAGTCGCGCCCCACCGGCAAGGGTATGGGGCAGTACTTCTTCTCCGTGGATATCCAGGGGCACGTTGCGGATGAACGAGTCGCCGCGGCCTTCTCTGGGCTTCACCGACTGTGTCCAGAAATGCGCTTCCTCGGTTCCTACCCGGCGGCCGAAGGCACACAACCCTTTGTGGACACGCACAATTCTGATGAGGCCTTTAGTCAGGCTCGCGCTTGGGTTCAGTCGCTGCGCGACCGACTCTAAGCATCACGTCTTGCAAAAAAAATAAAGCGAAGGACCAATCAGTTCAGAACTGATTGGTCCTTCGCTTAACCCTTTGGGGCTCGCGCTTATGGGGTGCGCAGGCGCAGTGAACTAGGCGAAATGCTTACTTCCAGCTCGTTGACCTGGCCAGTGGGATCCCCGTCGATCTGAGTATTCATTGGCTCAGTACAACGCAAGGCGATACCTGGTGTTTGGTAGAAGCTCATGACCGGGATCTTGTTCTTGGCGCGGAATGCGGTCTTGAGCAAGATCCACATCCAGCCAGCGGCCGAACGTGGTGAAAGAATCACGGCGTCCAACACACCGTCATCAATCTTGGCATCCGGTACAAAATCCAGTCCCTGCAACTTGCCGCAGTTGGCAAAGAGCACCGAGCGAACCTTACGGTTCTGCCAGTTTTCATCACCATCAAGTTTGAAGTTGATCTTCTTGCGCTTCCCGGGCAACTGGCGCAGGCCAGCTTCTGAGTAAGCTAGCCAGCCAACTTTGGATTTCAGTTCTTCGTTGGTGTCATCAAAAAGATCTGCGTCGGTGCCGACTCCGGCAATCACCAAGAATGCGTGGTCAGCTTGAGTGCCATCAAGCAGCTTCAGCTTCATATGACCCACATCGATTCGGCGGACCATGCCACGCACTGCGGCCAAGGCTGCGGTGTGCAGGTCATCTAGTGGGATATCCACATTGCGCGCCAACAGGTTACCGGTGCCTAGCGGAAGCACACCAAGCGTAGCTTCGGTGCCTTCAAGTACTTCTGCGACAGCACGAATCGTTCCGTCACCGCCTGCGGCAATAATTGTGTCGCATTGCGCATCCAAAGCTTCGCGGGCCGCATCTTGGCCTGCGTTCTCCTTGGTGGTGTGCAAAACTAGAGGCGCTTCAACGCCGGCTTCAGCACAAACACGCTCCACAGCCTGCTGTGCTTCTTCAGCGCCTGACTTGGATGGATTGATGACAAGTGCCACCTTGCCGGGGCTGGCCTGTTCGGCCGCAACGGGCTGATTAGTTGATGGCTTTCGGTAGTGCGAAAGCTTACGCACCGAGTACCAACTGGTTGCCGCGGCGGCAGCTGCAGCGGCCACGGCAGAGAAAACGATCACACGATTTGTCTGCATAGTGCTTTCATCGTACTCATGATTGCTACGCTTAACGTGTGATCGACCTGAAAATGCTCACCGAAAATCCGGATTTGTACCGTGCCTCGCAACGCGCGCGCGGTGCCGACGAGTCGTTAATTGACCAGCTTTTGTCAGCTGACACGGCACGTCGTGAAACCATTGCCACCTACGAACGCCTGCGTGCCGAGCAGAATGCGTTCTCTAAGAAGGTCGGCCAGGCCAAAGGCGAGGAGCGCTCTGCGCTGCTGGCCGAGGTCAAAGAGCTGGCCGCTTCGGTCAAGTCTGCTCAGGCTCAGTCTGATGAGGCATCTGCCAAGTGCACCGAACTGCAGCGCCTGATCCCTAACCTGATCATCGACGGCATCCCTGCCGGCGGAGAAGACGACTTCACCGTCGTAAAGCATGTGGGTACCATCCGCGACTTCAAGGCTGAAGGCTTTGAACCGCTGGACCACCTGCAGATCGGTGAGAAGCTTGGCGCCATCGACATGGAACGTGGTGCCAAGGTATCTGGCTCGCGTTTCTACTTCCTCAAGGGCATCGGCGCCCGCCTGGAAATCGCGATGATGAACATGGCCCTGGACGTGGCGTTGGAGCGCGGCTTCACTCCGATGATCACCCCGACCTTGGTTCGTCCCGAAACCATGCAGGGCACCGGCTTCGACGTGGCCCACGACGACGAGATCTACAAGCTCGAGCGTGACAACATGTACCTGGTTGGCACCTCTGAGGTGGCCTTGGCCGGTTACCACTCGGACGAGATCCTGGATCTGTCCGAAGGCCCAATCCGCTACGCTGGCTGGTCCTCGTGCTACCGCCGTGAAGCTGGTTCGGCTGGCAAGGACACTCGCGGCATCATCCGAGTGCACCAGTTCAACAAGTTGGAGATGTTCACTTACACCAGCGTTGAGAACGCTGAAGCTGAGCACAAGAACCTGTTGGCTATGGAAGAAGAAATGCTTGGACGCATGGAACTTCCTTACCGCGTGATCGATACCGCCGCTGGCGACCTCGGCATGAGCGCTGCCCGCAAGTTCGACTGTGAAGCTTGGGTTCCTACCCAGGACGCTTACCGCGAGCTGACCTCCACCTCAAATTGCACCACTTTCCAGGCCCGCCGCCTGAACATTCGCGAACGTGAAATCATTGACGGCAAGCCAGGCAAGACCCGTGCAGTAGCTACCCTGAACGGCACCTTGGCTACCACCCGCTGGATCGTAGCGATTCTGGAAAACCACCAGAACGCAGACGGTTCGGTCAACGTACCAAAGGCCCTGCAGCCTTACCTTGGCGGACTCGAAGTCCTCAAGTAAATCAGGGCTCAACTAGTTGCCGGCCATCCGCTCAGGGTGACCGGCAACTGCATTTAACCAGCTATTCAGGTTCCCCTGTGCCTTGGGTCATCGCGAAAATATGGTGGTGATGGTTAACTTGAGCTATGACAGTTATGACAAAGATCGGCAACGACGACCGACTAGATAAGCAGAAAATGATGATTTGCCTTGATGTGGACGGAACGATCGTCAACCATCAGGGACAGATGAGCCAGCGGGTACGCGAAGCAGCCCGAGCGGTAGTGGAGCAAGGCCATGAGGTGGTTATTTCCACCGGCCGTTCCCTCGGGGCCGCGCTTCCAGTGATGGAAGAGCTGGGCATCGATCACGGCTACGTAGTGGTCAGCAATGGCGGAGTGCTGGCCAAGGTCAGCAACGGTGAGGTCGAAGTGATCCACCGCGAAGTCTTTGATCCTTCGGTGGCGCTCAAGGCCCTGTGGAAGCAGCTGCCCAAGGCCAAGTACGCGCTAGAAAATGAGCGCGGCGAATTTCTTTCCAACCAAACTTTTGGTGACGCCAGCTTTGGCGCCGAAACCAAGGTAGTAGATTTTGAAGAACTGCTGAGCAACAAGGCAGTGCGCGTTGTTGTTTTCTCAACGGACAATACCGCCGAGGACTTTGGCAAGGCCGTTCAAGGGCTCGGACTATCCGGGGTGACCTACTCGGTAGGTTGGACAGCTTGGCTTGATATCGCCGCCGACGGAACTACCAAGGCCAGTGGTTTGGAACGTCTGCGCGCGATCCTCAAATTTGATTCGGCTGATTCCCTGGCCGTCGGTGATGGACGCAATGACATCGAAATGCTTCAGTGGGCCAGCCACGGTGTGGCCATGGGCCAAGCCCCGGATGAGGTCAAGGACGCAGCAGACGCGGTGACCGAAGGTGTGGACGAGGACGGTTTGGCAATCGTTCTCGAAAGATTGCTTCAGGACTAACGCACCACGTGAAAAGCAATTTTTGGCTTTGTCGCTTACGTGTTTTGGATGTGCATTGTCGGCCTGATGTTTCTGGCCATGGGTTTTGGTGCACTCGGATACACAATTATTGGGGTTCCAGATTCAGGGCAATATCAGCGCCCTGAGCGCGGATACGTTGTTTCGCATCCTTCGCCCTGCCATGTAGGGCTGTCCGAGCATCTCGGAGGTGAGCCCAAATATACGCGGGCGACGTGATGGGACCGCGAAGAGTCGGATTGCCCGGCTTATGAGATCAGTGATCAGGTGTACTTTGATCCAGCTATTAAAAAACATGCCGGTGGCTACAACACCGGATGATGAGCACGGTCGCGACGGATCCCTCAAGGTGTTGACTGCCCTGATGGGCATTTTCTTCATTTTCGGAGCTTTTTATATCCCGATAAAACGAATCAAGTCTGAAGTGCGTCGGCTGCGCAAAAGGAAAGAGCGCGAACTAAAGCACGCGCAGGGTTCTACAGCTGGTCAGTGAATTCCAGCAGTCGGGCGATGGCTGCCCGGGCACCGAGTTCGTCGTTGTAGCCCGAACGCACAATCGCGGCGGACACCGCCTGCGGGGTAATACCAAGGATTTCCGCCACGGCTTTTTGCTGGCCACGAACTCCCGGGGTGAGTAGGTCCACCACCGACCATTCGGCTTCGGTGCGGGTGCGGATCCATTGACCGAGCATGCGCAGTAGCCCTTCCAACTCGGCATCCATCTGCTCGCTGCCTGAGGAGACACAAATGGGTACCCGCTCGCCACGGTGACTGGCCGCTTCCAAAGCGCCCAGGGCACGACGTGCAGCCTTACCTTCAACCAAGTCCGCGTCGGTAGGCACTGGCTCGTACAAGCTGCCAATGCCTAGCCCGATATTGCAGAAGTTCAGCCTCGTGACGCGCATTAGTGCATCCACTGCTGCTTCAGGATCTTTGGGCACACCAAACAATAGTTGACCGCTCAGTGCGGTGAAGGATGCGTGGGTATCAACCTGCGCCAGCTGATGCCACAACTGCTCACTGGCATCGAGAACATCGGTGACCGAGCGGGGTCGGGGGCTGAGCGCAACGACAAACATATTTCCAGTATTGCCTGTGCCGGCGGGTTTGTCGCGAGTTCAGCGCGACACGTTGACCTTATTGCTGTTGCGGCAAGCGCACGCTAGTACGTGAAACAAAGAGTTGTGTCGCCGGTCCGATAAGGACCGCGTAGGCCACTGTGCCCAAGCCCACCGGGCCACCGAGCAGCCAGCCGATGCCCAATACCGACAGTTCTAGCGCGGTGCGGATCAGCCGAAGCGACAGTCCGGTGCGCAGGTGCAGTCCGGTCATCAGCCCATCGCGCGGGCCCGGGCCGAAGTGACTTCCGATGTAGAGGGCTCCGCCTAGACCATTGACGAGGATCGCGACCACCAGGGTGAGGATCTGCCAGCCAAGGCCGTTGATTTCAGGCAGGAAGCGCAAGAAGAAGTCCAGTGCTATTCCGAGATACAGCGTGTTGGCGATGGTTCCCAGTCCTGGCCATTGGCGTAAGGGGATCCAGGCCAGCAAGACCAGCGCGCCCACTAGGATAATGATGGTGCCCAGCGACAATGGCACATGATTCGCGATGCCCAGATGCAGCACATCCCATGGATCCACACCCAGCTGCGCTCGGATGATCATGGCCATCGCTAATGCGTAGAGGGACAGACCTACAAAGAGGTTAAAGAATCGCAGTGGCAAACGTCCGCTGGCGAGCTGTTGGCGCGGAGTCAGGTTAGTGATGGTCATGAATAAAATACTCCGGTAAATTGGACATAGAAAAAAGAGCCAATTTTGAAGAGGTGGTCTTATGGGACGCGTCACAGGTGCTGCGCTCGCTAGCATGCTCGGAGCAGCAGACTCTTCCCAGCCAGCTTACCGGTGGCTTTTTGAAACCCTGCGTTCGCTGATTGCCAGCGGGCGCATCCTGCACGGAACTGTGTTGCCCAGTGAACGAGAAGCGGTGAGCCGGCTTGGGCTCAGCCGCACCACGGTCTCACGCGCCTACTCTGAACTACGCGAATGTGGTTACGCTAGCTCCCGCCAAGGCTCGGGAACTGTTGCACAAATCCCTGGAGGACCAGTGGCAGGTGGAGCCGAACCATTGCCGCTAGGCGGTTTTGGGCCGATGCCGGGCAGTACCGCAATTGATCTCACCTGCGCGGCGCCGAACGCTCCGACGGGAATGCTCGAAGAGTTCCAAAAAGCTCTAGAGCAGTTGCCAAGATATGCCGCCACCATGGGTTACTACCCACTGGGTATTGAGCCGTTAAGACTGGCTTTGGCCGATTACTACACGCGCAAAGGTCTACCCACCGGGCCGGATCAGATCATTGTCACCTCTGGTGCGCTCTCCTCGGTAGCAGCCGCTGGGCGTGCGGTGATGTCCCGCGGACAAAGTGTGCTGGCTGAATCGCCGACCTACCCTAATTCATTACTTGCGCTCAAAGCCCACGGTGCCCGCACTGCCGAGGTGCCCATTGGGCCAGATGGCTCCGATATAGAACAGATCGCCGCGGCGCTGAAGGCGGTGTCTCCGTCTGTGATGCTATGCCTTCCGGACTTCCATAACCCCGTCGGAACCTTGTTGGATGATGTCCGTCGTGAGCGCTGGGCTGCAGAACTAGACCGCGCGGGAACCACTGGCATCATCGATGAAACCTGCGCCGAACTATGGCTTGATTCTGAGCCAGAGGTACTGCCCATGGCCGCTTTCTCCAAGAACCTGATCACCGTCGGCAGCGCCAGCAAGTCGCACTGGGGCGGGCTTCGCTTGGGCTGGTTGCGCACGCCTAGGCATCTATCTGGTGCAATAGCCCGCTCGCGCATGAGCATGGATTTGGGAGCGCCAGTACTGGAGCAGTTAGTGCTGGCTAATTTGCTGAATTCCGGCGCAACCCTTGCGCAAAGCACCCGAGATTCTTTGCGGGAAAACCGGGACTGGATGGTTGATGAACTGGACCGATTGCTACCTTCGTGGAGACCAAACAAGCCAGCCGGTGGTCTGAGCCTCTGGTGCCAATTACCTCAGCCGCGATCTAGTGCTTTGGCGCGCCAGCTCAAGTCGGTGTTGCTCGCCCCGGGCTCTACGTTCGCTGTGGAAGGCCACGGTTTGGAGCACTATCTGCGCTTGCCCTTCGCCCAGGAAAGAGTCGAACTGGAGCAGGCGCTTCCGGCCATCGCGGAAGCATGGCACAAGGTGGCTGTTTAGCGAACGAGCTAACCCTTGATCGTGAAACGGGCAAGCCCCGGATCAGTCCAGCCAGCGAAGCGTCGGTGAGTTCATGATCTAGCCCAAGTTCTTCTTGAGGGTGAGTTTTTGAACTGCCTGAACGGCAGCGTAGCAAATACCAAATCCGGGAATGCATAGGGACACCAACAGCATTATTAGGCGGTTCGCTGAGCGATGCAAGAAGTAGCCCCAGCCCACGAAGATGACTCCTGCAATCCACAGCAAAAGAACTGTTGCCTCAAATAGGTCCAGGGTGAAGAGAATCATGTCAGTAGTCTATTTGTTCTGGCTGATCAGGGCCGACAGCGCATCGGTCAGTGCGGCGCTTAGTCCAGTGAGGGTATAGCCGGGACCTAACTTATCGTTTGTAGCAGTTTCTCCTGCGTCAGTTTCGGCACCCACGGTGGCTTTCTGCCCTTCGGGGCGAAGTGCCGGTACATGGATAAAAAGTGCAGGAACTTCCTGCCCATAGGCAAGGTAAGCGACGTGGTTGCAAACGAATCTTCCGGCATCCTCGGAAAGGTAGGCGCCGTGGTCAGATTTTTGCAACGCATCCAGGATTAGCTGGGGATCTAGGGTTGCACTTCGAACTTGCTCTCCACCACGGATGATGGGCGCCATGGAAGGGTGGGCGCCATCATTGTCCGGAATGCGCGCATCATCCTCATTAAATCCCAGAACTTCAATACTGATTTCAGCTCGGCCGCCAGCCTCACCCACACAGATCAGAACGTCCGGCTGACGTTCAGCCAGGAGCGCTTTGAGACACTCTCCTGAACGTTTGAATGAAACCGGCAGGATGGCAGTGCTGATTTGGTGACCAGCAACTTGTTCGGGAAGCAGCTGCACGGCTTCGCCACTGGCGTTGAACTGGTCGTTGCCAAAGGGCTCAAAGCCGGTCACCAAAAAATGCATGAACCCATTATGACCCCAAACTGTCGGTGCATGCTGGTAGAGCTTGGGTGTACGTCAGATCAATAGCTTCTGGATAGGTGCTCATGATTATCGCGGTTTTAGTCCTCGTCATCCTCAATATTCTCGCAACGGCATGTGTCGCATTGCTGCTGATTCGCCGCACGGCAGGCAACGATGAAGTCCAGATCCGGGACTCGGTGCGGGCCGGAAACTCTGAGCTACGCCAAGAGCTAGGGACCCAGCGAAATGAACTGCGCCAGGGCATGGGTGAAGTGCGCACGGAGATTGACGTGAAGCTGAGCTCCATGAGCGAATCCAACGCCAACCGGCATATTCAGATCCAGCATCTACTCCAGCAAGAGATGGAGAAGTTGCGCGCGGGTAACGAGGCCAAGCTGGAGAAGATGCGCGAGACCGTGGATGAAAAGCTGCAGGGAACCTTGGAGAAGCGTCTGGGCGAATCCTTCGAGCTGGTCAGCAAGCGACTGGAAATGGTCCAGCAGGGTTTGGGCGAAATGCAGTCTCTGGCCCAAGATGTCGGTGGACTAAAGCGTGTACTGACCAATGTGAAGAGCCGTGGTTCATGGGGTGAAGTTCAGCTCTCACGTCAGCTTGAAGACATTCTGACCGCAGACCAATATGAGCAGAACGTTGTGGTTGTTCCGGGTAGCCGTGAAGTGGTGGAGTTTGCCGTGATTTTGCCTGGACGTGAGGCAGGAACCATCTATCTACCTATCGATTCCAAGCTGCCCCAAGAAGATTATGAGCGGTTGCTTGATGCCCAAGAATCGGGAGATAAGGCGGCAACTGACGTTGCGGCCAAGGCGCTTGACCGGGCAATTATCGAGCAGGCGAAACTGATCTCCAGCAAGTACATCGCCCCGCCCTACAGCACCGACTTTGCCATCATGTACCTGCCCACCGAAGGGCTCTTCGCTGAAGTTGTTCGCAGTCCGGGCTTAGCTAGCAAGCTACAAACCGAGCACCGAGTTTTGGTCACCGGCCCGACCACCCTGATGAGTCTGCTCAACTCGCTACAAATGGGCTTCCGGACCCTAGCCATTGAAAAACGCAGCAGCGAAGTGTGGCAGGTACTCTCGGCAGCCAAGGAAGAATTCCGTAAGTACGGAGATGTCTGGGACAAATTGGGCAAGCAACTCTCCGCGGCACAGAACACCGTCAGCGCAGCAGGTACGCGAAGCCGGGTTCTGGAAAAGACGCTGCGCGATGTGCAAACCATGGAAGTCTCCGCTCAAGAAGACGTTCTCACCGGATTGCTTCCCGAAGCCTAGTATCAGCCGTGTTCTCAGGACTACGCTAGGCGCAAATAGCGGCGTTATCCCAAGGAGAAAACATGTCCAAGTACCTCATCTCATTTCCCAGCCCGGACATGAAATTTCCTGAGGAGGACTTGGAGGCGGTGGCGCAGGCAGCCCATGAAGTCTTACGCGAAGCGAAGGCCGCAGGGGTTTGGGTGTTTGGCGGAGGGATTGATGAGAGCATCGCGCCAGTCATGGTTGATGCGCAGAGGGTCATCCATCCCGGCACCTATCCGCAGACTGCGCAGATTGAGGGAGGGTACGCGGTGTTAGAGCTCCCATCCTATGAGCAGGCGGTTTTCTGGGCGGCAAAGTTTGCTGCCGCTTGCCGCTGCGCGCAAGAACTTCGTGTCTTCCAAGATGACCCCGAAAGTTAAAAATGGCGGTGACCCCAAGAGGTCACCGCCATTACGGCTCAAGTCTAGTGACTAGGCCTTAAAACGCTCGATGGAGCGAGCCAACTCAGCTTCAGCAGCTTCGCGACCTTCCCAACCTTCAGCCTTAACCCACTTGCCTGGTTCCAGGTCCTTGTAACGGGTGAAGAAGTGCTCGATCTCCTTGATCAGCCATTCGTCAATGTCCTCAAGTTCCTTGATGTGGTCAAAGCGCTTGTCGGCTGGAACGCACAACAGCTTGGCATCTCCACCACCGTCGTCGGTCATGTTGAATACGCCGATTGGGCGGGATTCAACAATGACACCGGGGATCAGATCAACACCAGGGATGAAGACTAGGGCATCCAATGGATCGCCGTCTTCGCCCAAGGTGTCATCAAAGTAACCGTAGTGCGTTGGGTACTGCATGGAAGTGAAGAGCACTCGATCCAGGCGCAAGCGGTGGGTCTCGTGGTCAATTTCGTACTTGACGCGTGATCCGGAAGGGATCTCGATGGTCACGTCGTGGCTCATGAAAAGCACACTCCTAAACTAGTCTTAGGGATATCCGATAATAAGCGTATCGCCCCTTGGGGCCCCTTCGATAAAACTTCGAGAGGAATGTAACCATATGAACACTGCCGCCCGACGCGCGATTACGCTGGGGGTGGTCGTTCTGGCCGTGATTGGCATGGTTTTGGCCATGATGTTGGCCCCTCGATTTTTCACCGGAGAACCTGAAGCGTTTTACACTCCCGCTAGTGCTCAAGCGGCAAAAGAAGACCCCGCAGCGGTGGCAGATCTTGATCCGAATGCCCCGGTACCGGACTCGGCGGCACTAGGCGCGCAACTGGATGCCATCTTGGCCGATAATCCAGACGGCACCACTTTTAATGCTCAAGTTGTCGACGTTGCCAGCCAAAATGTTCTTTATGACAGAAACGCTGACACAAAAGGTACGCCAGCTTCGAGCCTGAAAGTAGTCACTGCCCTCGCCGCCCTCGATACCTTGGGTGGCGATAGCCAACTATCAACCTCCGTGTTGTTGGACGGAAACACTCTGGTCTTACGTGGTGGGGGAGATGTACTGCTCGGGGATGGAAAGTCTGATCCTAGCCAGGCCAAGGGTTACGCCGGATTAGCGACCTTAGCCGAACAGACCGCCAAAGAACTTAAATCTCGCGGGGTCAGCGAAGTCTCTTTGTGGGTTGACGACTCCTTGTTTGGTGACGCCCACAATAATTCCGCGTGGGACAAGTCCTTGTTCACCTCAAACAACATTGCCGAGGTCTACCCGATAGCGCACTATGCAGGACGCGCCGGATTTAGCACCGACACTGCCTACCAATCTGATGCTGCCGAACAAGTACGCAAGGTGTTCAGCAAAGAACTAGGCGCCTCGGTTAAGGTCAACGAAGGTGGCCGCGGAGCCTATGACGGCGGTGAGCAGATTGCGGAAGTGAAATCCGCGCCACTGCGTCAGATCATTAAACATATGCTGTTGGTTTCCGATAACTATATTGCCGAAACCATGGGGCGTTTGGTCGCCATCAAGGGTGGTTTGGAACCAGCACAAAGTGGTCAAGCAGTGGCAGATGTCGCTGCGGAGCACGGAGCGCAAGGCGCAGAATTAAGAGATACCAGCGGTCTGGCGGCCGATAATAAAATTTCGCCGGCAGCCCTGACCGCAGTGCTGCGCGCAGCAGCCACCAGTCCCAAAGCAGAACTACGTGAGTTGGTTTATTCGCTGCCGGTTGCCGGATATAGCGGAACTCTGATGCAGCGTTTAGGTCAGGAATCTACGCTTGGATTAGTACACGCCAAAACCGGATCGCTGACCGGGGTGGCCACACTAACTGGAATGACCGTGACCCAAGATGGGCGATTGCTGGTCTTCTCAATTTTTGCCCACCAACCCAACGGAACACTCGCACCTCATAAGCCGACCATCGACTCAGCCGTAACCGCCATCCGCGGTTGTGGCTGCCAGAGCTGAAGGAGCAGGAATAGCACATGAAACAACTTGTTGATTGGAAACTGGCGGCCAGCGCCGCCAAAACGCTGATGCCTGCAGGGCCAAAAATCGTTAAACAAGATGCCGCCCGCATTGTTGAAGAACTGCGCATCGCAGCCGGCGAAGGACTAGTTGAAGCGGAGAAAATCTCCAAGCTGGTCTCCACCGCGCCGTCCCAGACCCTCGTGGTTGATCGAGCCGGTTGGGCCAAAGCCGTCAGCCAGAACTTTGCTGCGATGCTGCCGGCTGAGCTTGATGTACCAGCCATGGTGCCAGCCGTAGCCGGAGCCGAACTGGGTGCAGTGCTCTCGGTACTAGGTACCCGAGTACTGGGCCAGTTTGACCCGTTTGTTGGACCACGACTATTGCTCAACGCGCCAACTATCACCCAGATTCGCGGCGACTTGAATGTGAATGCCAGAGACTTCTATCTGTGGATTGCTACCCATGAGCAGACCCACCGCCTGCAGTTTGAGCAAGCACCATGGATTCCTGAAGTGATGAAATCTATCCTTGCTCAGGCCTTTGAGCCAATGGCCGGACAGAACTCAATGAGTCAGCTCGGTGAGCGACTGAAGTCTATGAAGTCTGAGGTCAGTGAACTGACCAGCATCATGTCCGTGCTTGAAGGTCACGCCATGGTGGTGATGAATGATGTCACCTCGATCCGCAGCATCAAGACCATCCGCCGACGCTTTGAAGCCCGCGGAGAAAACCGTTCGGCTTGGGCCACACTATTGGGCAAGCTCTTGGGCATGGATGAAAAGGCTTTGCAATATAAGCGCGGAGCAAAGTTTGTCAGGCACATAGTTGATGAAATCGGCTACGAGGGATTCAACGAGATCTTTGCTGCCCGTGAACTCTTCCCCAACGCTGACGAATTAGATCATCCAGAACGCTGGTTGGCCCGCACCCGATGAATCAAGCCTTTCACGATGCCCGTCGCGCTGTCGCCCAGGTCAGTGGTCCGGGGCTGAGCCTGATTGGAGTCTCCGGCGGAGCTGACTCATTGGCATTAGCCATTGTGGCTGCATCGCTACCTACCGCCTTTGGGGCGGTCATCGTGGACCACGGCTTGCAAGCTGACAGTGCCCAGGTTGCGCAGCAAACTGCGCAAACCTGCCGAGAGTTGGGCTTGGCTCCGGTGCTGGTGTTTAGGGTGTCGACCTCCAGTGATGAGGCGTCGGCCCGTGCAGCGCGGTATGAACAGTTTGAGCAGGCGCTGGCCCAGACTGGCGCCCAACAATTGTTGTTAGCCCACACTCGTGATGATCAGGCCGAGCAGGTATTACTCGGTCTGCTGCGCGGTTCGGGCACCAGGTCCTTGGCCGGGATGCCAGCGGAACGTGGACCATACCGCCGGCCCCTACTGGAGCTGACCCGGGAACAGACCGAGGCGATCTGCCAGGATGCCGCAGTGGAGTACTGGGAAGACCCGAGCAATGCTGATACCAGTTACCGGCGGAATCTGATCAGGCATGACGTCCTGCCATTTCTGCGCGAACAGCTTGGCGAACATGTGTCTGAAGCATTGGCTCGAACCGCCTCGCTGGCAGCCGCTGATGCTGCGGCTCTGGATCTCTGGGCGCAGGAAGCTAAGACAGCTCACGGAACCAAACTTGAGGAACTAGCTCGGTTGCCGGTGGCGGTGGCTTCCCGAGTGTTACGCCTAGCCGCCATCGAATCTGGCGCAAAAAATGTGGGCCATGAGCGAACACAGGCGCTGTGCGCGCTGGGCGGAATCGGCGTTCCTAAGTCCAAATCTGCTGGTCCGGTGCAACTGGATGGCAAAATCAGCGCCTTTAGGCGAAGCTCGGTGATAGTTTTCACGAGTACCGGCTCAACAACACATCATTAAATGTGGCACTCTAGGTAAGTACCACACCTCTAGAATCAGGAGAACCCTCGTGGATTCCACTGCAGTCGAAGCCGATCTGGCGCATGTTCTGTACACCAAAGAAGAAATTCAGGCACGCGTGGCAGAGCTCGCCGCGCAGATCGACAAGGACTACAAGGGCCGCGACATTCTCGTAGTGGGTGTGCTCAAGGGTGCTGTGATGATCATGGCTGACCTGGTCCGTGCGCTCGAGTCGCACCTGACCATGGATTGGATGGCAGTATCCTCTTACGGTTCGGGCACCCAGTCCTCCGGCGTTGTACGTATCCTCAAGGACCTTGACTCGGACTTGATGGGCAAGCACGTTTTGATCGTTGAAGACATTATCGATTCAGGCTTGACCTTGTCATGGCTGAAGTCGAACCTTGAATCCCGTGGCCCAGCCTCGGTAGAAATCTGTGCACTATTGCGCAAGCCAGAGGCAGCCAAGGTTGAAATCGACGTTAAGTACGTCGGCATGGACATTCCTAATGAATTTGTCGTGGGTTACGGCCTGGACTACGCGGAAAAGTACCGCAACCTAGATTGCGTGGGCACCCTGGCTCCGCATATCTACCAGTAGGGAACTTTTTTCGCCATTAGGGCGTTGAGAAGTATCGAAGGTGGCGTGACCCGGACGCCTTAGTAGTGCGTGAGGGGGATGCGTGAGGCGCGGGGCCTTGCGGATCAATGAAAACGAAGAAGCTTTTTAACAGCTGGATCATTTGGGTTTTACTTGGCGTTATCGCTGTTGCGCTGTTCTTGCCGATGGTTTTTGGCAATAACTCTGCCAAGGTAGACACCTCGGTGGGTATGTCGCAGCTAACCAGCGGCAACGTCACCGACGCCAAAATGTATGACAAAGACCAGCGAGTCGACCTGAAACTACGCGATCCCCTCAAGGTGGATGGCGTAGACAAGGGCAAGTCGGTGAGCTTCTACTACTCCACCGCACGTGCTGGTCAGGTTGTTAACGCGATCAATAAGGCCGAGCCAGATAAGTTCACCGATCAGCCGGTGGAAAGCAACTGGTTGCTTTCCATGCTCGGCTTGATTGTTCCGTTCTTGCTGATTGCCGGTATTTTCTGGTTCATCCTCGCCCGCTCCCAGGGCGGCGGCTCCAAGGTCATGCAGTTTGGTAAGTCAAAGGCGAAGCTGATCACCAAGGACATGCCACAGGTGACCTTCAAGGACGTTGCCGGTGCCGATGAGGCCGTGGAAGAACTCCACGAAATCAAGGAATTCCTGCAAGAACCAGCTAAGTTCCAAGCCGTGGGCGCCAAGATCCCTAAGGGTGTGCTGCTCTACGGCCCTCCAGGTACCGGTAAAACCCTGCTAGCTAAAGCCGTCGCCGGTGAAGCTCAGGTACCGTTCTACTCGATCTCCGGTTCTGACTTTGTTGAAATGTTTGTTGGTGTGGGTGCTAGTCGCGTCCGCGACCTGTTTGAACAGGCCAAGAACAATTCCCCAGCGATCATCTTTGTTGATGAGATCGACGCCGTAGGTCGCCACCGCGGCGCCGGTATCGGTGGCGGTAACGATGAGCGTGAGCAGACCCTGAACCAGCTGCTGGTGGAGATGGACGGCTTTGATGCCACCACCAACGTCATCCTGATCGCTGCCACCAACCGTCCTGACGTTCTGGACCCAGCCCTGCTGCGCCCAGGCCGCTTTGACCGTCAGATCCCAGTGGAAGCACCGGATCTGAAGGGTCGCGAGCAGATCCTGGCAGTACACGTTAAGGGCAAGCCAATGGATGCCACCGTGGACTTGAACGCTGTAGCCAAGAAGACCCCGGGTTACACCGGTGCCGATTTGGCCAACGTGCTCAACGAAGCTGCCCTGCTCACCGCACGCTCGAACGCCAACCTGATTGACGACCGCGCACTGGATGAGGCCATTGACCGCGTCATGGCCGGCCCGCAGAAGCGTACCCGACTGATGGACGAGCACGAGCGCAAGGTCACCGCCTACCACGAGGGCGGACACGCTCTGGTGGCTGCGGCGATGAACCAGACCGCACCGGTCACCAAGATCACCATCCTGCCTCGTGGCCGCGCCCTGGGTTACACCATGGTGGTTCCGGAGTCCGATAAGTATTCGGTGACGCGCAACGAATTGCTGGACCAGATGGCCTACGCCATGGGTGGTCGTGTGGCTGAAGAGATCGTCTTCCACGATCCTTCCACCGGTGCCTCAAACGACATCGAGAAGGCAACCGACACCGCACGCAAGATGGTCACCGAATACGGCATGAGCGACAAGGTGGGCGCAGTACGCTTGGCCGGCACGGCCGCGGACCAGCAGATGGGAACTTCCTCGCGGGAGTACTCGGATGAAATGGCCCACCTGGTGGATCAGGAAGTGCGCGAGCTGATCGAGCAGGCCCACAACGACGCCTACCAAGCACTGATGATCAACCGCCACGTGCTTGACCGCCTGGCCCTGGCCCTGCTGGAACACGAGACGCTGAACCAGAAGGAAATCGCGGAGATCTTCACCGATCTGCAAAAGCGCGAAATTCGTGATGTGTGGCTGAGTAATCAGGAACGCCCAGTGCACGCACAAGGCCCGGTGTTAAGCCCCAAGGAGCGCGCAGCTTCCTCGACCGACTAGGATCGAAGCGTGAGTGAACAACAACAGATCGATCAGCCGCGAATCGCGGCAGCCGTCCGCGAGATTCTCGAAGCCATTGGTGAAGATCCTAATCGCGACGGCCTGGTAGACACCCCAAACCGGGTTGCTAAGGCCTACGCGGAATTCTTCGCTGGTTTGCACCAGAGCGCGGCGGCCCACCTGTCCACCACCTTCGACATCGAGCACGACGAGATGGTCCTGGTTAAGGACATCCCGTTCTACTCAACCTGCGAGCACCATCTGGTGCCCTTCTACGGATCAGCCCATATTGGTTACATCCCGGGCAAGGGCGGCAAGGTCACCGGCCTGTCCAAACTGGCTCGCTTGGTTGAGGTTTACGCCCGTCGCCCGCAGGTTCAAGAACGCTTAACCACGCAGATCGTTGATTCGCTGGTGGAGCACTTGAACCCGGCCGGGGCGATCGTAGTCATCGAATGTGAGCACATGTGCATGTCGATGCGCGGGGTGCAAAAGCCCGGAGCAAAAACCGTGACCAGTGCGGTGCGTGGACAGCTGCGGGAAACCGCCACACGCGCCGAAGCCATGAGCCTGATCCTCGGAAGGTAGGAACCTCTTGTCCCTTGGAGCTATCCCGGGCACCGGCCCGAACACCAGCCCATTGCCAGTGATCCGCAAGTCCAAGAAAAAGACTATGGCTGATCTTCGCACCGACCGCACCCTGGTCATGGGCATCCTGAACGTCACCGAAGATTCCTTCTCCGACGGCGGGAAGTACCTTTCGATCGACGCCGCTATCGATCAAGGGCTGAAGTTGCTGTACTCGGGTGCTGACATCATCGATGTCGGCGGAGAGTCCACGCGCCCCGGCGCCAAGGATGTTGACCCTGCCCTGGAGCAGTCGCGGATCATCCCGGTCATCGAAGCCCTGGTGAAAGCCGGAGCGGTGGTATCGGTAGATACCATGCACGTGAGCACGGCGCGGGCTGCCATCAACGCCGGTGCCCACATCATCAACGACGTGTCCGGGCTGACCTATGAGCCAGGCATGCCGGAATTGATCGCTGAAACCGGTGTACCTTATGTGCTGATGCACCGCCGCGGCACTGCACAGAATATGGTGGCCGAAGCAAATTATCAGGACGTTGTCACCGAAGTTATCGATGAACTACGTAGCCTGCGTGACGAATTTGTGGCCATGGGTGTGGCGCCTGAGCAGATCATCATCGATCCAGGACTGGGCTTCGCCAAGGATGCGGAACACAACTGGGCCCTGTTATCCAACGTTGCGGCCATCGAAGAGCTGGGTCACCGAGTACTGATCGGCACCAGCCGCAAACGATTCTTGGGTTCGCTGCTCGCCGAGGCCGGTACTAGCCGCAAGCCACTTGAACGCGATATCGCCACCGCGGCAACCACCGTGCTGGCCGCCAAAGACCAGGTCTGGGCCGTACGGGTTCACGACGTAATTGGCAGCCGCGACGCCATTGAAGTCGTGCAGGCTTATGGATCGCATTAGCATCTACGGCATTTCTGCCACCGGCTATCACGGGGTCTTTGACCACGAAAAGCGCGACGGGCAGAAGTTCATCATCGACGTGGTGCTCCACGTTGATATCACCCGAGCCGCCGCCAGCGACAACGTCTCAGACACCGTGCACTACGGCGAAGTCAGCGAGCTGGTGGTTGAACAGATTCAGGCCGGGCCGTGGGATTTGATCGAGAAGCTGGGCAGTGAAATTGCCGAGGCGATTCTCGCCGCCTACCCGAGCGTGCTGGAAATTGACGTGGTGGTCCATAAGCCGCAGGCGCCGATTCCGGTGCCTTTTACCGACGTCACCATCTCGCTGACCCGCACGCAGAAGCAGCACACCGCCATCATTGCCCTCGGTGCCAACCTGGGTGACCCGCAGGCCACCTTGGCGGCTGCGGTGAAAGACTTGGCGCAAGAGCTAGAAATTCTGCGCTGCTCGCCATTGGCCATCACCAAACCGGTCGGTGGCCCACCAGATCAGCCCGATTACACCAATCAGGTGATCCAGGTTCGCACCACTTTGTCGGCGCATCAGCTCTTGGATTTATGCCAGAGCATTGAGGCCAAGCACCATCGCACCCGCGAGGTTCGCTGGGAAGCACGCACCTTGGATCTGGACCTGATCACCTACGATCACCTCCGGTTGAACGATGAACGGCTGACCTTGCCACATCCACGGGCCGCGATCCGCGGTTTTGTGCTGGCCCCATGGAGCTGGATGGATCCCGACGCGGTACTTGAGGGCCAACTGGTTTCCCGGTTGGCCGCCAACGCCGCCGATACCAAGGACATCATCCGGTTATGAGCAAGCTGAAGCTGCGTTGGGTTCTGTTGTGCGCCGCGTTTGGCGCGGTGGCTGGGTGGATCGCACTGAGCGCACTGACCGCCGCCGGGCGTTATGCCCCGGTACTGGATTACTCGGCGCTGTTCTCCCTGGCTGCGGTCTGCGCGGTGATCCTCTTTTTGGGGATCCGGGTTAAACGATCCTCGATGGGAAAATCCCACTTTGAGCCGATCGCCGCAGCCCGCACCCTGGTGCTGGCCCAAGCCTCGGCCTACGCCGGAGCGGTGATTACCGGCTGGCACCTGCCATCGATCCTGACCCTCTGGCTGGCCAGCGGTCAAAGCCCCACCCTGAGCCGCGGATTGGTCCTGGCCGGGGCCGGTGTGCTTATGGTGGTTATTGGCTACATTGTCCAACACCTGTGCAAGCTACCCCCAGAGGATACCGATGACAGCAACGACTCCGTGGTCACCGAATAGCTTCACCCCGGCACACCCGAGCTACTTCAAAGTGAAGCTCACCACCTGGGCGATCACCTGGGGAGTAATCCTGCTGGTGACGCTGATTCCGGGGGTGCTCCTACTGGCCGGGGTTTCCACGCCCCTATGGTTGGCGATCGGCGCTCCGGTGTTGGCACTGGTGATTGCCCTCCTGATCTTGCGGATTCTGCGCCGCCAAGTGTTAGCCCTTGGCTACCTAGAGCGCGAAGAAGACTTTATTGTCCGATCCGGGGTGATGTGGCGCAAGCAGGTGGTCATTCCCTACGGGCGGATGCAATACGTTGAGGTCAACAGCGGTCCCTTGGAACGACGTTTCGGACTGTGCCAGCTGACCTTAAACACCGCAGGCGCCGGAGCCACCGCCCACGTGTACGGCTTGCCCGCGGAGCAAGGCCAAGCCCTGCGTGAACGGCTAGTCTCGGCCGGCGAAGAGAAAATGCTGTGAGCAACAACGACACATGGCAACGGGTGCACCCGGCCAGCCCCTTTGTTCATGGCTGGCTGGCCATCGTTGGTTTGCTCTATATCTACTGGCAGAACACCGATGAGCTGTCCTTCGCCGAACGCTTTGCCGGAGACCGGCTGCTGTGGACCCTCGGCTTAGCTGGCGCGGCCCTACTGGTGGTGCTCGTCTTCTATTTCCTGTCCTGGTATTTCACCCGCTACAAGCTCACCGAAAGCCACGTTTACGTTAATTCCGGCACGCTGTTTCGCAGCCAAAAACAGGCGCGCATCGATAAGGTGCAGGGCATCGATATTGCCCAACCGTTGGTTGCCCGCCTACTGGGTCTAGCCGAGCTCCGCTTTGACGTGGCCGATTCCTCCGAATCGGTACTGCGCCTAGCCTTCCTCTCCAAGGCCGACGCTCACGCCCTGCGCCAGCTCATCCTCGAACGCGCGAACTCAGGAACGCCGAGCGAAGCCAGGGTCCTGACCGATCCGGCGGCCCCAAACCAAACGGACCCAAACCCAGCAACTCTGCCACTGATGGCCAAGGTCCCGATCGGCCGGCTCCTAGCTTCCTTGTTCCTCCAGCTTCCGATAGTCATCGGCACGCTGGCCTGCCTGACCATGGTCATCTTGTGGCTCACCGGCGTCCAAGGGATCATCGCCGGTGTTTTGCCGGTGCTGCTCAGTTTTGGCAGCTGGTTCTACAAACAACTGAACCAAGGCTGGAACTACACCGCCAGCGCCATGGACACCGGGATGCGCATCAGTTACGGGCTGGCCGACACCCGGCAACACTCCATCCCCGCCGGTCGAGTCCAAGCCATTTGCGTCACCGCCCCGCTGCTCTGGCGCTTGGTCGGCTGGTACAAGGTGGAAGTCAACGTGCTGGGCACCAAAAACGATGACGCAGATAATTTTCAGGTCCTGCCCGTGGGCGACTTTGAATCGGTCACCCGCATCATGGGTATTTTGTTGCCCGATCTTGGCGTCATTAACCAGCGCGAGGTGCTGGCCACCGCGGTGAGCACAGGTTATGAGCACGGCTTCATCGGCTCCCCCTCCCGGGCCAAGTCACTCTCGCCGGGAGCCTGGAAGCACCAAGGATTTTTGGTCACCGACACCACCGTGATCTCCCGCTACGGCTGGCTGGCCCGCACCGCCACTTTTGTCCCACACTCTCGGGTGCAAGGTTTGGAATTTAGCCAGGGCCCATGGGAGCAAAAGCGTAAACTAGCCGGGGTCCGCCTATTTTGTGCGGGCGGCAATATCATCGGCCACCTGCATCAGGTTGATGCGCAGATCGCAGCAGAATTTACCCTGGCCCAAGCCACACGTCAGGTCGAAAGGTAGAAGTGGACGCACCACGATTGGGAATCGGCATTATCTCGGCCGGCAAAGTTGGCACCGTGCTAGGTGCCGCATTGGCCGCCAGCGGACACCGAATCACCGGGATCCACGCGGTCTCCGAAGCATCGCAGGACCGCGCCGATGCACTGCTGCCCGGGGTTGAAATCCTGGACCCGCCCGAAATTCTGCGACGCAGCGAACTGGTACTTTTTGCGGTACCCGATGACGTGCTTGGCGAATTAGTGGCCGGCCTAGCCACCGCCGGACATATCCAACCCGGCCAGCTGATCGCACACACCGCCGGACGATTTGGCACCAGCATCTTACAACCGGCGCTAGATGTTGGCGCTTTTGGTCTAGCCATCCACCCGGCGATGACCTTCACCGGAATGAGCATGGATCTGGCCCGGCTCACCGACTGCGTTTTTGCGGTCACCGCCGATGAGGTGATGCTGCCGGTAGCCCAAGCGCTGGTAGTGGAAATGCGCGCCGAACCGGTGGTCATTGCAGAAGCCGATCGCGCCAGCTACCACGCGGCCCTGGCCCACGCCGCCAACCACCTGAACACCATCACCGCGCAGTCCGCCGATATTCTGCGCCGCATCGGGGTCGAAGATCCGGCAAATACCTTGCGCGCACTGATGAGCGCCAGCCTAGATAACGCCCTGCGCTCGGGAGCCGGCGCACTGACCGGGCCGGTGGCTCGCGGGGATATCGGCACCGTCACCGCACACCTCGACGCGCTATCCAGCGACCCCGCGGAAACCAACAATTCCTACCGCAGCCTCTCGAGGGCTACCGCCTTGCGGGCGGCCGATCGAGGGCTTATCTCACAAGGCACACTCGAAGAACTGTTGCGAGTTCTAGAATAGAGGGGTGAAAACCCCCAAAATTTGTAAAACCCGCCAGGAACTGAAGGCGGCCATCGCCGAGGCTAATCCCCGATCGTTGGGCTTTGTTCCCACCATGGGCGCCTTGCACCAGGGCCATGGTTCCCTGTTCCGTATCGCGCGTGAAGAAAATGAACTGGTTGTCATCTCGATTTTTGTCAACGAGCTGCAGTTCAACGACGCCGGCGACTACGCCCGCTACCCACGCCAGCTCCAAGCCGATGTGCAACTGGCCGCCGAGGCCGGGGTGGACATCATCTTCGCCCCCGAGGCGCAGGAGATTTACCACGCAGGTCTGCCATTGATAAAGCTGGCCTCGGGACGCATGGGCGAGCTGTACGAAGGTGCTTCACGTCCGGGCCACTTTGACGGCATGCTTGCCGTGGTTTCCAAGCTTTTGCACCTAGCTGACCCACGCCAGGGTGCGTACCGCGCCTACTTTGGGCAGAAGGACGCCCAGCAGGTGGTGTTGATCCGTCGTATGGTTGCCGACCTGGACTACCCGGTTGAACTTCGTTCGGTGCCGATCGTACGCAGTGAAAAGGGCCTGGCCCTCTCCAGCCGCAATGCCTTGCTCAGCGAGGCAGAGAAGGAAGCGGCCCTGGTGTTGCACCGCTCCATCCAGCTCATCGCCGATCGTGCGGCCAACCATGAGCCACTAAACATCGAGGACGCCATTGGCCTGTTCCAAATGGAACCATTGGTTCAGCTTGACTACTTCACGGTGGTTGATCCCAACACCTTAGAAGAGCTGGCGTTTAACTGCCAGGACACTCCCTTCACCGGTGAAGGCCTGATCCTTGTGGCAGCCACCGTTGGCAAGGTGCGTTTGATCGACAACCAGCCGATCTCTGCCTAGCTTTTAGCCGAAGCGTTCTTAGCCGAAACGCCGCGAAGCAGCGGCAAGCACCTGGCGGAAACCCGCCAGCTCGGCGATGATCTCTTGGGCGGACTGCGGCGCGGTAACAAACTCAACCGCCTGCCCGGCATACACCGGGGCAATATCGACGGCAGCCTCTGCGCGAGCGGTCACCATCTTCTCGCGTAGTTCTTCGGTCGCATCCCAAGAGGACAAATCCTCGTGGGATGCGCTGAACTCATTGCGCAGGACTCGACCGCGAAACTGCGCGGGCCAAGCAAGTTGCTGGGCAATATCAAACGCCCGGGTGTAGGTGGTGTCATCCATCCCGGATGCTCGCACTACCTGCTTGACGTTTTCATGTCCCAACGATTGTGTTGCAGATAAGAAACGGGTGCCGACCCACGCCGCCTGGGCACCCGCGGCCAGCACTGCCGCAACCCCACTGGCCGTGCCAACACCACCGGCAGCAACTACTGGCTTCAGCTGTTGCTGTGTGGCCAGCTGTAGTAGTGGCAAGGTTCCGACTTCATTGCGCCCATGCCCGCCGCCTTCACTACCACGGGTGATGATGATGTCGATGTCATCGTCCATGGCCCGTTCAAGCTCCGCTGCGTTGCCTACCTGCATTGCGGTCAGCACTCCGGCTTCGTGAGCTAGGGGGCGCCCTACGGCTGACGTCGCCAAAACTTAGAGACACCAGCGACGGACCGTATTCGAGGAAGATTTCCAGCGGGGATAGATTCGTTTTCAGAGACCACGCCATAAAGCCAACACCCCAGGGTGTATCAAGGGGAGGCAACGTGCCCAACTTGTTCCTGGATCCACTCTTCCTTTGAGGAACCGGATACTCCGATCATGCCGACTCCGCCAGCTAAGGAAACCGCCGCTGCCAAAGCGCCACCGGCAGCTCCTGCCATAGGTGCGTTGAAGTTCGTTCATGTGCCTCAGTAGGACAGCAAGGTTAATGTGACCTAGAACGCGGCCCCTCGATTTGTAACATCTTGGAAACCTCTGTATAGTTTTTATCTGTTGCCGGAACGGAAACAACACGAAATATACGAGTTGTTTACCCGGTAGCAAATCACTTTTCACTGAAGCGTTTCGACCGGTTTTGACCGGGTCACGGAACATGGTAGGCTAGAAAAGTTGCTCCGGAGCGAAGCAGTCACTGAGAAATGGTGGTTGTGGTGTCGAGAGTGTTTGTTGTTTGAGAACTCAATAGTGTGCCAAGTTTGTTGATACCGAATATTTATTTTATTTGGTGACCG
>Ga0308166_1000259_pt1 | contig 90389 bp, 86 predicted proteins | sample PhyCR2_2_FD_202137 | JGI IMG/M metagenome (GOLD analysis project Ga0308166, IMG submission 202137) | Phyllosphere microbial communities from UC Gill Tract Community Farm, Albany, California, United States - DLSLCC.R2 | ecosystem: Host-associated > Plants > Phyllosphere > Unclassified | place...
AAGCGGAATAATATCTACAGAAGGCGTATCCCAATTGTTCAGACGAATCATCGCAAAAGTTTCCATTACATTCAGCGCACTTTCGTTGTTACTGATGATGTAACGGTTCGCTCCTTCTTCTCCATTATTTTTTTGGATGGTTTTAATCGCTTGAACAGATTCTAAAGTTGATCTTGTAATTTCATTTTCAAAATCAGCAGGATTTAGATTTCCTTTCACTTTAGATAAAACAACGATTTTTTCATCTTCAGTTAAATCATAATAATTTTTCGGAAATACATCAGAACCTGAATTCAAATAATAATTCACTACATCTTTAAATACAACATTGTGTATTTTACTATTCTGACGAATATCTAATGTAGCAAAATGGAATCCGAATAAATTGATTTTTACCAAAAGAGCTTCCAGTTCATCTAAATATAATGACTGATGTTTCTCTATGATAATGTCTCTAATTTTATTTAACTGCGTCAATAATTCCTCCAAAGTGATGAAAATTTCACCTTTAGAATAGAAAACAGAACGGTAAAGTTTATGTTCAAGATCAGACACCAAAGTATCTACATCTGAGAAAGTTAACTTCCTTTTCAGATTTCTCATTTCAACATAATAACACTTTAAAATAGAAGTTCTTAAGCGATCTGCTACTTTAAGTGTAATATCAGTTGTAACGAAAGGATTTCCGTCACGGTCACCTCCCGGCCAGAATCCTAATTTGATTAATTGGTTCTGGATAGCATTTCCTTCCAGAATATTTTTTTGCAGATAATGTACAATTTCTCCAGCCGTAGCATAAAATACGTTTTCTAAGAACCAGATCAAACTTACGGCTTCATCGTAAGGATTTGGTTTTTCTTTCTGAATGAAAGGTGTTTTTCCTAATTGCGCCAGTAATTGCTTAATCTGTAATAAATCGTTTTGGCGAATAGCTTCTGTCAAATCATTAATGATTCCCAATACTGGACCAGGGTAAAACTGAGTTGGGTGCGCTGTTAAGACTGTACGAACATTGAAGTTTTCAAGAAAATCAACCAATTCATCGTCTTTTTCTTTGGCATCTGATTTTTCTTTAATGTCACGCAAAGATCCGCGTCCTTCCATATTGTTTACTTCTGGAAAGGCAGCATCTTCAATCGCATCAAATAATACAATTTGACGTTCGATATATTGAATAAATCGAAACATTAAATCGATCTTTTCAGTTTCTGAAGCATTGTTAAGGAACTTATTAGAGAAAAAATCAAAAATTTCCTTTGGTGTTTCTTGTTTTTTAAATCCTGTTTCGCAAGTTTCTGTAAATAAAGGCAGTAAAACTCCTGTATTATCTATAGAATCGAAAGGTAAGGTAATAAACACACTATTGTAAATGTGATATTTAGAGAGAACGTCTCGATTAAAACGCTCAATTTTGGGCAGCGTGTACATAAATTCGTATTATAGTTGTGTGGTTGGTTAATTAGTCATAAAAAAACCCCAAGAAAAACTTGAGGTTATATTTTAATATAGCATTCAAGAGGAGTTTTTACATATTTTTGAAAATAGTATGCATCAAACGCTTCTTATCGTTAATACTTTCCTCTAATGAGATCATAGTTTCTGTTCTGTAAACACCATCGATATCATCAATCATGAAAATAACTTCTTTTGCGTGCTTAGTATCTTTTGCTCTAATTTTGCAAAAAATATTGAATTTACCTGTAGTAACCGACGCAACTGTTACGAACGGAATTTGATTGATTCGCTCTAATACAAATTTAGTTTGAGATGTATTATTAAGAAAAACCCCAACGTATGCAATAAATGAATATCCTAATTTATCGTAGTCTAAGGCTAATGAAGATCCCATTATTATACCGGCATCCTCCATCTTTTTTACTCTAACGTGTACTGTACCAGCAGAAATCAATAATTTTTTTGCAATGTCAGTAAACGGAACTCTCGTATTGTCTATTAACATGTCTAAAATCTGGTGATCTACTTCATCTAAACGAAATTTACTCATAATTCTTTAATTAATATTACTAATTGCTATTACAAAGTATAAAAATATATATAAAAAACAACAAATTCACACAAAAATTAACTTTTTATCAAGCCGTTAACAAATTTAATATTTTTATTTAAATAAAAATCTGCTTTTTGGTTCAATTTCGGAATATTAGAATAATCATCAGAATAAACAGCTCCCTGCCCGTTATATTCGTAATGACCAAAATAATTTTCCAATTCACCTGCTTCTACTATATAAGCATTAAAATGAATCTTATTTTCAATCAATTCTTCTTTGTATTGAGCGACAAAATTCGTAATAATTTCGATACCATCATAATTTATTTTGATATTTTTATACATAAAATCATAAAAAACCACTTTATTTTGTGAAATATTCAAATAATCAAAAATTCTATTGACAACTAAATCGTTTTCGTTTATCAGTTTAAAGCTTGAAATTAGTGAGAAAAATATGTATTTTCTTGTGATTTCCCTTTCGTAATCGTTTGGATAATGACCGGCTTCAAATAAGATAGTAGGCACTCCCAAAAACTGAAAAGTATCTCCTATACAGTTTATATTAAATGAATCATCAAATCGCCCCACTTGTCCTGGAATAAATTCCTGCAGTACATCGTTGATTCCTGCAATTAAATTAATAGCTTTCTGACGGTTTTCATTTACTTCCCTTTCTTCATTATAAGATGGTGCCAAAAAAGAAACAGTGGCTGGTTTTCCTGTATCACCAGCGCCAAAAATAGTACGCTGATCGTGCAGGTTGAAACAAAAATCAGGTTTAAAAGTTTCGAAAACTTCTCTTAAGACTTTACTTTCAGGTTGTGTTAGGTTTTGAGAATCACGGTTTAGGTCTACTTTATTAGCATTTTCGCGTGTATAAAGCCTAGCACCATCTGGATTCAAGATTGGAATGCAATAAAAAGTAAATGCAGCAAGCATTTTTTCTGCAAAATCGGATTTATTATTTAGAACATTAATAAAATCAAAAAGTGCTTTGGTAGTGGTACTTTCATTTCCGTGCATTTGCGACCATAAATAGATCCGTGTTTTTCCGGTACCAATTTGATAACTATATATAGGTTCGCCTAAAACCGATTTACCAATAATACTAACTTGGTTGTCTGTATTTAATTTATCTAATAAAGGCTGAATGTGGTCTAAAGTTAAGTAACGTCCTTCGATGGACTGCTCTTTGTTTTGGCTGAATAATTCTTCTAAATTCATTGTGTTTTGATTAGTTTACAAAAGTAAACATCTTTATTTTTACAATTGTAAACATTTAAAAATGGAAGAAATTTAGAAATGTAAACACTCTTTAAGATTCATTTTAAGCTTTTAAAAGAAACCCAGTTAACAATTGTTATTACTTTAAGTATTTAAAATTAAATATTTCTATTTCAAATAGTTATAACTATTTAATTAAAGTAATTATTAGGCAGTTTATACAAGTTTTCATCGATTTACAACTGTAAAATTGCATTATAGAATCTTTTTGATTACATTTGTAAACAAGTTAAATACTTAATATAATTTACAATGGTAAACATCGATGATTTTGTAAAAAGACTGGAAATTATTCTCGATTATTATGGACTAAATGCTTCTTCTTTTGCTGATAAAATTGGCGTGCAAAGATCAAGTATGTCTCACCTGCTCTCTGGAAGAAATAAACCAAGTCTTGATTTTGTTATGAAAATAATGGAGGTTTTTCCGGATGTAGATTTATATTGGATTCTAAATGGTAAAGGGAATTTTCCTAAAACAGATGACATTCAAGAAACTGAAAAAGCTGTCTCTCCTATTTCTTCAAATGAAAATTTTGGAGACACCAATTTATTTTCTCAATTAGATTATGAAATTGAAAAGCCAGTTATTAAAAAAACAGAAGAAGTAAAAAGAACCAATATTAGTTTTGAAGAAGACGAAATAGAGAAAATTGTAATTTTCTACAAAAACGGAACTTTTAAGGCATATGTACCATAAACTCAAAATTTCGCGTATTTGAAAATTTTTAAAAATTATTTTGGTTTAAGCGATTCTCACGGATTTGAAAAAATATCGAAAAAATTAAACCACTAACCCATTCGCAGGTATTTTTCCTAAAACTCCTTTATAATGTTGTTTTAAAATTTCCCAATCGGCATTATAATTTCCTGTTGGATAAAATGGCTTTCCTAAATTTACTTCTTTTTTACCCCAATCAAAAGCAACTGGAACAATAGGAACATTCGCTTTAAGTGCGATATAATAAAAACCAGTTTTAATTTCTGTCACACCTTTTCTAGTTCCTTCGGGAGCAACAGCCAGTCTAAAAACTTCTTTTCGATCAAAAATCGCTGCTATAGAATCGACTTTATTTAATCCGCCGGTACGATCAAGTGGTTCTCCGCCTACATTTCTAAAATAATATCCAAAAGGAAAACGAAACAATTCCTTCTTTCCTACCCAGTTCATCTGCAATCCAGAGATGCCTCGAGTAAAAAGTCCAATATAAAAATCATGGTTGCTAGTATGTGGCATTACCATTAGGATACATTTTTTTACTTCAGCATTTTCCAATCCCACTATTTTCCAGCCCATTAGCTTATAAAAGATGAGCTTGTATAATTGTTTCTTCATTAAAAATTAGAATTTGATGCAAAATAAACCATTTAAAATGGTATTTTTGAGTAAAAGCATTACAAAAATGATTCAGAAACTGTTAAGTTATCTTATACCTATAAAAATATTCAAAAAGAAATCAGCAAGAAGCAAAGTTATCGAAGTTACATGGACAAATGGTGAATTAGTTTTAGATACTGAAAATACAAATTACTCATACGGAAGCTTACAACGCATATTACGATACGGACTCAGAAATATTGGTTACGATAAAATTCTAGAGATGGAACATATTCTGCTTTTGGGAGTTGCCGGCGGCAGTGTTGTCAAGACTTTGATCGATGAGATACACTATAAAGGTAAAATTACCGGAGTTGAAATAGATCCCGATATGATTCAGGTTGCCAATGAATATTTTAACTTAAACCAAATTGAACAGCTTGAAATTGTTATTGATGATGCTTTTGAATTTGTTTTAAAAACAAAGGATAAATATGATTTAATTATTATTGATATTTTTGAAGACATCAATATGCCGAATTTCTTGTTCGAGAATTTTTTTAGCGATCGTGTTTGCTTTCATTTAAAATCTGGCGGTTTTGTGTTGTTTAATACCATGATTTTGGATGAAGCGCACAATATTAGAAACCGAAAATACATATCCGAAATAAATCCTAAATTGTATACTTCAAAAATGCTTCCGCGAATTGAAGTACACAATGAATTAATAATTATTGAAAAAGTTGCTTAAACCTTACATTTTATGAAATCCCTTGTTTCTATTTTAAAAGCCTTACCACCTTCCCAAATTATTGACACTTCAATTGATCTTTCAAAATATATTCCGCTTGATTTATCTATTACCAATCACGAATTGGTAGAAAGCAAACCAGAAACTTCTGCAGAATTTGAGCGTTTTATTTTTAATTATATGGAAGTCAATAATGCTGAAGTAGCGTATGGCGGTTATATAGAGGGAAGAAATTTATATAAGAGAAGCACAATTTTTAAGAATGATTCGGTTCCAGAAAGAAATATTCATATTGGACTTGATTTATGGGCAAAAGAAGGAACTGCCGTTTTAAGTCCGCTTGACGGAAAAGTACACAGCTTTCAAAATAATGCCGGATTTGGCGATTACGGTCCGACCATAATTTTGGAACATGAAATTGAAAATGAAACTTTTTATACTTTATACGGACATTTATCGTTAGAAAGTATAGAAAACTTAACTGTTGGGACTACATTTAAAAAAGGCGAAAAAATTGCGTCTTTAGGAAATTCAGCCGTTAATGGAGATTACGCACCTCATGTCCATTTCCAAATCATAAAGAATTTACAGGATAAATGGGGTGATTACCCAGGTGTCTGCAATACAAACGATCTGAATTTTTATATAGAAAATTGTCCCAACCCTAACTTATTATTAAAAATAACTTAAATGATTATGAAGAAAGCGGGATTGATTATATGTTTGCTATTATTAATTGGATGTAAATCGAAAAACATCAGCAGAGATACAGAAGATTTAAAAATTAAAAAAGTTTCCAATACAGAAATTAATTCAGAGCAACAGCGAAAAGCCTACGAATTAGGAAAAAGAGTTTTAGAAACCTGTAATACCTCTAAATTTAAACCTTTTAATGAAACCGAAGTGACTCAGTCTGTTAGAGAAAATACAACTGAAGAACGATTGACTAAAACCTGTACTAGATTTAGACAATACTACGGAAGCTTTATAGATTTAAAATTAGACGGCGTTTACAAAACCAAGCAAGAAGTCATTTACCGTTACCATGCTTTGTATACTAAAAAAGTAGCTAACAAAGAATTGAGAGTATTTGTAAATGAAGACAATTTAATATCTGCCATTAAATCAATGGACTGGGACGAAAAGTTTGATTCAAAAATAACCGAACAATAAAATTACTTATGAATATAAAAATGCTTCTTTTAGTTGTGTTTATTTCTTTTTTTGCTAATGCTCAAGAAAAAATGAACGTTAAAGGTCAGTCATTCTCTGCCACACAGACTTATACTTTCGTCTGCGAAAAATATGCGTATACTGGTGAAGCCGAGATCCAGATTGCCAAAACTGATAAGGGAGGTATTTTAAAAATAACTGTTGCCACTGCAAATGATCAAGTAAAAATTTTAGGTGGACTTTATGTGGACTTAGCCAACGCAGACGTAATCGCCTGCGTTGACAAAAATGTAAAAGAAAGTGCCGATGGCAAAACTTCAGCTTTTTACTATTTTACACCTGCTGAATTTGCTAAACTAAAAAAAACAGATATTTATGCTGTTCGTTTTATTCTAAAAGGAGGTTCCGATACTTTCAGCAGTCAGACGGGTTATTTTACAGCGCACAACAAAAAGAACTATTTTTCAACGGTTTACGACCAGTCCAAAAAGAGTTTCGATACTGCTAAAGAAATTAGTGTTTTATAAATAAGTTAGTGTATATTTAGTAAAATGAATACTGGACTTACAACTCCTTTTGGTAAAATCAATTTATATACAAATGGAATTGCTTTAAATTATTCTATCGAAAAGCTGGAGAACGAAGTTTTAGGTTTAAAAAATAAACCCATTTTTATTGTTGATGATAGATATAGAATAACAGTCCATATTGATGGTTCTCAAATTCCAATTTCTATTGAATGTAAATTCGATGACTCCACAATATTTAGCGAAAGCACAGTAGAATCTGGCGAAAGACTTGCACTTAAAAGTTGGTATAAAGATAATTTTAAAATTAGCATTGGTACTGAGGATGAAATAAAGGGGCTTTATGTAAAATATTTAAATACGGGATTACAAGTTGATGTTTTACATAAAGAATCGTCAACTAATATTGTTTTTGGAATTGCATGGCTTAAATTAAAAGATTTAAAAAAAGAAGATTCATATACTTGGTTTGCTGCTGATCCAAGCATCTCTTAAATTGAGGACAAAAAATAGAATGAATTATAAATAATTTAGTTTTAATGAATTGACTTTTTCATAAAATAAAACTTATATTTATAGCCTAATTACAAATTTACCATGAATCCTAACGAAGCTTTAATTACAAAGTTCTATACCGCCTTTGCTAATTCTGATGCCAAAACGATGGCAGAATGTTATCACCCAAAAATTCATTTTATCGATCCGGCATTTGGTCTTTTAAAAGAAGAACAAGTGAGCAAGATGTGGGAAATGCTTTTATTAAAGAGTAAAGGAAACATTAAAATTGAATTTTTTGATGTAAAAGCAGATGATTTTACAGGTTCTGCAAAGTGGGTGGCGACTTATAATTTTAGTAAAACCAATCGAAAAGTAATTAATAAAATCGGAGCCGAATTTGTATTTCAAGATGGCTTAATTATCAAACATACAGATAGCTTTGATGTGTGGAAATGGTCAAAACAAGCCTTTGGACCAATGGGATATTTACTGGGATGGACAGGATTTTTCCACAAAAAAATTCAAGAACAGGCGTTACTTTCCCTTAAAAAATACCAAGAAGCAAAATAGATTTTTTCCAATAAAAAAATAAACCCGACAAGATTTATATATCTGTCGGGTTTTATTTTATTTCTGATTTTGCTATGTGATTTCAAGTTTAAGATTTAAACAAGCTTTCTACCAATTCATCTTCAAACGAACTTGCGTTTTTATGAATAAACTCGTTTGTATTTTTATTATAAGAATAATCCAAAGCCCAAGTTTGGTGATTTTCGGCTAATTCTTTAATGCTATTGCAGACATAAGCAATCTCTTCGTCTGTGGTTGTTGGATGAATCGACATTCTAATCCATCCCGGTTTTTTAATCAAATCACCAATTGTAATTTCGTTCACCAGTTTGTTAGACGTTTCCTGATCAACATGAAGTAAGTAGTGTCCGTATGTTCCCGCACAGCTGCATCCGCCTCTAGTTTGAATTCCGAAACGATCGTTTAAAATTTTAACTCCTAAATTAAAATGAAGATCATCAATAAAAAAAGAAACTACTCCTAACCTGTCTTTATGCTGTCCGGCCAAGATTTTAATATTTTCAACTGGCTCTAATTGACTAAAAACATAATCTACAATTTCGTGCTCGCGCTGTAAAATGTTTTCAATTCCCATTTCTTCTTTCAGTTCAATTGCCAAAGCCGTTTTTATTACCTGAAGAAATCCTGGAGTTCCACCATCTTCGCGATCTTCGATATTATCGATATATTTATGTTCTCCCCAAGGATTCGTCCAGCTTACAGTTCCACCGCCTGGACAATCAGGAATCATATTATTGTATAATTTTTTATTGAAAATTAAAACACCAGATGTTCCAGGGCCTCCAAGAAATTTATGAGGAGAAAAGAAAATTGCATCTAAATACGCTTCAGGATCAGCAGGATGCATATCAATTTCAACATAAGGACCAGAGCAGGCGAAATCTACAAAACAAACTCCGTTATATTGGTGCATTAATTTTGCTGCTTGATGAAATGGTGTTTTTATTCCCGTTACATTCGAGCATGAAGTGATTGAAGCAATTTTAATCGTTCTGTCACTGTATTTTTCTAATAAATCTTTTAGATTATCTAAGCAGAAAAGTCCTTTTTCGCATGACGGAATAATTTCAACATCGGCAATAGTTTCCAGCCATGAAGTCTGATTTGAGTGATGCTCCATGTGAGAAATGAAAACAATTGGCCTTTTTTCTGCTGGAACAGTAATAAAATCTTTTAAATTCTCAGGTATTTTTAAACCTAAAATACGTTGGAATTTATTGACTACACCTGTCATTCCCGTTCCATCAGTAATTAAAACATCATCATGACTAGCGTTGGTATGGCGTTTAATAATATGTCTGGCATGATGATACGCTTTTGTCATGGCAGTACCTGACACCGTCGTTTCGGTATGAGTATTAGCTACAAAAGGTCCAAATTGGTTCAAAAGCTTCTCTTCTATTGGTCTGTAAAGCCTTCCGCTGGCAGTCCAATCGGTGTAAATAATCTTTTTTTTGCCAAATGGCGAAGTAAAATCTTGATTTATGCCAACAATATTTTGTCTGAAATCCTGAAAATAAGTTTCAAGACTGATGGTACTATTTTTGCTATTCATTAGTGTGCCTATGTTTGACTGCAAATATAATTGCTTTTTTGCAATATTGAGAATTTATCAATTATAAACTTCAAATCATAAATAAACTTTTAGTATCTTTAGTTAAAAGGTCTTTTTTTGGATAAATTATCATAATATCCTATCAAATTAATAGGTAATAAAAATTAAACAATACTGTATATATGGAAAATTTATCAACGGCCACTTTTGGTGGTGGATGTTTTTGGTGTATTGAAGCTGTAATCCAGCGTTTAGACGGAATTAAATCAATAAAATCTGGTTATTCAGATGGTTTTATAAAAAATCCAGCGTATCGCGAAGTCTGCACCGGCCGAACAGGACACGCAGAAGTAATTCAGGTAACTTTTGATCCTGCCATTATTTCATATCATGACTTGATTTTCATTTTTATGACAAGCCACGATCCAACAACTTTAAATCGTCAAGGCGGCGACAGTGGAACTCAATACCGATCAATCGTGTTGTATCATGATGATGCGCAGAAAGAAATCGCAGAACAAGTATTTAAAGAAGTACAACCTGCTTATATTGATCCGATTGTAACACAATTGAAACCCTTTGAAGTTTTTTATGAAGCTGAAGACTATCATCAAAACTATTACAATAACAATCAGGAAGCTGGTTATTGTCAGGTTGTGATTGATCCGAAAATTCAAAAACTTAAAAAAATGTATGCCGATCGATTGATTGGCTAATGTAAAGTTTACCACAGATTAAAAGGTTTAAAAATTCTGACAATTATTTATTCTGTGGTAAAAGAAAGAAACAAAAATGAAAAGTTTAAAAATACATAATCGTTTTACTGCGGAATTGCCTGCTGATCCTGAAACTATAAATGAAATTCGTCAGGTAAAAAATACGCTGTTCTCGTATGTAAATCCAACAAAACCTTCTGATCCAAAGCTAATTCACGCATCTGAAGATGTAGCTGAAATGGTAGGGATTTCAAAAGAAGAAATCAACTCTGAAGAGTTTTTAAATGTTTTTTCTGGAAAAGAAATTCTTTCGGAAACACAACCATATGCCATGTGTTACGCCGGACATCAATTTGGAAACTGGGCTGGACAATTAGGCGACGGACGTGCAATCAATTTAACGGAAGTTGAAAACAAAGGTCAGTTTTATACACTTCAATTGAAAGGTGCCGGAAAAACTCCCTACTCCAGAACTGCTGATGGTTTGGCTGTTTTACGTTCTTCGATACGTGAATATTTATGTGCCGAAGCTATGTATCATTTGGGCGTTCCCACTACCCGATCGCTTTCGCTAATGCTTTCTGGAGATCAGGTTTTGCGTGATATTTTATATAATGGAAATCCAGCTTATGAAAAAGGTGCTGTGGTTTGTCGTGTCGCTCCTTCATTTATTCGTTTTGGAAGTTTTGAAATGCTGGCTGCTCGTAATGAACTTACAAATTTAAAGCAGTTTGTCGAGTTTACAATTAAGCATTACTTTCCTGAAATAACGGGAGAACCTAAAGAGCAATATCTACAGTTTTTTCAAAAAGTAGCTGATACTACTCGTAAAATGATTGTTGATTGGCAGCGAGTTGGTTTTGTTCATGGAGTAATGAATACTGATAATATGTCTATTCACGGAATCACGATCGATTACGGACCATACGGATGGCTGGAAGATTTTGATCCGACTTGGACTCCGAATACAACTGACAGCCAATATAGAAGATATCGATATGGAAATCAGCCTCAAATTGCACAATGGAATTTGTATCAATTAGCCAATGCGCTTTATCCATTAATAAACGAAGCAGCACCGTTAGAAAAGATATTAGAATCTTTTATGACAGATTTTAGTGCTGACTATAATGAAATGTTTTTAAGCAAATTAGGTTTGTTTACTTCAACTGAAACTGACAATCAGTTAATTGATGATTTAGAAATTAATCTGCAGCTGACAGAAACTGATATGACAATCTTTTTTAGAAATTTAAGCTTGGTTGAAAAATCAGATTTTGCTCCAGAAGCAATTGAAAAAATCAAATATGCGTTTTATAAACCAGAAGAATTTACAGGTGAAGTTTCTGAAAAATGGACCAAATGGTTTTCTGAATATTTAGAAAGACTAAAAGCTGAAACATTATCCGATGATGAGCGTTCACAAAAAATGAACCGAATCAATCCTAAATATGTACTTCGAAATTATATGGCGCAATTGGCCATCGATGCCGCCGATAAAGAAGATTATTCATTAATTGATGAATTGTACAAACTTTTGCAGAATCCATACGACGAACAACCGGAATACGAAAAATGGTTTGCCAAACGACCAGATTGGGCAAGATCTAAAGTAGGCTGTTCCATGCTTTCTTGTAGTTCTTAATTTTATATTTGCCACGAATTTCCTGAATTAATCTTTTGTTAGTTCGAGCGTAGTCGAGAACGCTATAACATCTCGACTCCGCTCGATGTGACAAAAAATTTGAAATTCGTGGTTAAAATTATTTTGAAGTAATATAATCCACAATCATATTGGCATGGATTCTTGAGTTTTCAATAAACCATTTATGTGTCTGCATTCCACCGCAAACCACACCTGCCAAGAATAAACCTTCAACATTCGTTTCCATAGTTTCAGGATTATATACCGGAATTTTTAGCTCATCATCAGAAAGCTGAATTCCCATTTTTTCCAAGAAATTCAAATCTGGTTTGTAACCTGTTAAGGCCAGAACAAAATCATTTTCAATTGTAACTTTTCCTTCTGGCGTTTCAATCTCAACTTCGTTTTCTCTTATTTCTGTAATGTTGGATTGAAAATACGCTTTAATACTTCCTTCGGCAATTCGGTTTTCAATATCGGGTTTTACCCAATATTTCACTCTGCTGTTAATTTCGTTTTTGCGAATCACCATGGTTACGTTTGCTCCTTTTCGCCAGCATTCCAAGGCCGCATCAACAGATGAATTATTGGCTCCAACAACCAAAATATTTCTAAAAGCATATTCATGGGCTTCTTTGTAGTAATGACGCACTTTTGAAAGCTCTTCTCCTTTTACATTCATCGTAATTGGAATGTCATAAAAACCAGTTGCTATAACCACATTTCTAGCACGGTATGAATTCTTATCGGTTGTAACTTCAAAAATTGAAATTTCATTTTTATTAATTTCTGTTACTTTTTCAAATAAATTAATCTTAAAATTAAAATAACGGTGTATGTTTCGATAGTATTCTAAAGCTTCTTGTCGGCCTGGTTTGGGCGCCAGACAATTGAATGGAATATCTCCAATTTCAAGTCTTTCAGCAGTAGAAAAAAAGGTCATATACAGTGGGTAATTGAAAATACTATTTACCAGTGCACCTTTTTCTATAATTAAGTAATGTAAATTTTTCTTTTGTGCTTCTATTGCGCAAGCAAGTCCAATAGGGCCGCCTCCTACAATAATTAAATCATATTGATCTGTCATAAGTTATTCTTTTGCCCAATTTTTAAAAGGATTTTTACTTAAATAGGCATTGTAGTATCTTTCGTCATTGGTAACTTCTTCGCCCAGCCATTGTGGTTTATCAAAGTCTTCTGTTTCAGATTGAAGTTCGATTTCGGCCATAATTAAACCTTCGTTTTCGCCGTAGAATTCATCCACTTCAAAAATGTGGTTACCCGATTTAATTTCGTATCGGGTTTTCTCAATTTTTCCTTTTTCACAGAGTTTAAGCAATTCGACAGCTTCGTCAATTGGAATTTGATTTTCCCATTCAAAACGTGACATACCGCCTTGATTTCCAACACCTTTTATAGTTAAAAACGCTTTTTCTCCTTTGATTCTAACACGAACTGTTCTTTCCGGAATTGAACTCAAATATCCTTGTGCAATTTTATTTTCTGCAAAAGCTTGTTCTTTAAAATCATCTGATTTTACAAGAAACTTTCTTTCTATTTCGAGCATTTTGGGTCTAAATTAATTTTACTGCAAGTTACTCAATTTAATTAAGTCAAAGAGTCAAAAAATCAAATTTGATGCCTCTTAAAATTCTTAATTTGGAGATAACACCTTATAAATTCGAAACCAATTTACCTGATTATTAACACATTAAAATTTTTATTTTGAGTAAATTTGATAGAACTATAGAATCAAAAGCCATGTCTAAAAAAGCACTTTATCTATTTGGTATTGTTCTTAGTATTGTTTTAGGCACTATTTTATATCTGAAATTCTGCTGTAATTGTGATACTGAAATCCCTTGAAGTGAAAAATAAAAGAACAGTACTTACATACATAACTAAAATATTGTATCATGAATGTACCCTGTATTTTAATACCAATTTTAGTGGGTTTATTTTGCGGAATCCTAGGTTATTTACTAGGAAAACTGAACTCAAAAAATGATGATGCACTTGTAGCATCTCTTCAGGCAGATTTAGATGCCTCTAAAGCACATACGAAAAGCTTAACGAAAAAAATAGATACTTTGGAAGCAGATTTACTTTCAAAACGAAAAACAAAAGCGCCAAAAGTTATTATTGCCGAAGTTCCACCACCATTTGATGCTGTAACTGCTTCGAATGTTTTAGGAAAAAATATAAAGGAAAATGATTTGAAAATTGTTAAAGGAATAGGTCCTAAAATTGAAAGTTTATTTCATGAAGCTGGAATTCTAACTTGGCGCGATCTTTCTGAAGCGTCTACAGAAAAATTACAATCTATTTTGGATGCAGGTGGCGAAAATTACGCGATTCACAATCCAAGTACTTGGGCAAAACAATCTTTATTTGCTTACGAAGGCAGATGGCAGGAATTGAAAGACTGGCATGAAAGTCTACTTGGCGGTAAAGAATAAAAATAGAATTAGAAAAGCTGTTTTGAAAACCTTCTTTTCTTAACTAAAAAAACTCGAATCCCAATTTTCAGTTTTATCATACCACAATTGTCCTCTTGAAACTTTTAACGGACAATCAAAATTGTTTGTATACAATGCACCAGTTCCCAATCCTTGCGGTATATCTGAATTTAAGGTAAAAGTCCATTGTGCGATGGCATTTAAACCAATATTACTTTCTAATGCCGATGTAATCCACCAGCCAATGTTGTATTTTTCAGCCAGAGAAATCCATTCTTGTGTTCCTTTAAAACCTCCCACAAAGCTTGGTTTTAAAATGATGTATTGTGGTTTTATTTTTTGAAGTAATGCTTCTTTAGCTTCAAATGAAAAAATACCAATTAATTCTTCATCCAATGCAATCGGGAAAGGCGTCTGCTGACATAAATCTGCCATCGCTTGTAAATTTCCTTTTTTAATTGGCTGTTCAATACTATGCAATTGAAATACATTTAACTGATTCAATTTATCTAAAGCTTCGCTTATAGGGAAAGCGCCATTTGCATCGACTCTAATTTCAATTTGTTCTGCAGAAAAATGACTTCTTATAAATTGTAATAATTCTAATTCTTTATCAAAATCGATAGCGCCAATTTTGAGTTTAATACATTTAAAACCATCCCTTAATTTGGCTTCGATCTGCTGTTTCATGTATGACGCTTCTCCCATCCAAACCAAACCATTGATATCAATTGATTGTGTTGTATTGGTAAATTCTGAAGGAAATAACAAATAAGGTGTTTCACTTTTCAAGGATAAAAAAGCCATTTCTACACCAAACTGAATGGAAGGAAATTCTAATAAAGCATTCCATAAAGCTTTTTCTCCTAAATGAATATTATCGCAGGTCCATTTTAGTTTTTCTTCATAATCATCTCGGTCATCAGCACTTAAACCTCGTAAAATACCGCACTCTCCTATTCCTTTTTTACCGTTTTCTTCCAAAACAATAAACCAGGTTTCTTTTTCGGTCATAATTCCTCTCGAAGTACCAGACGGAACTTTGAATTCGAGCATGTATTTGTAATAACTGGCTTTCATTTTTAAGTTGCTAAGTTATAAGAGACTAAGCTTAATGGTATAATTTTAATATTTTTTCGAAATCTTTTGATGGCAGACCAGCTTTTTCGAAAACAGCAAAATCTTGTTTTGTTTTTTCTTTCCAGCTCACATTATCGGTTACATTTTGATCCTGATACTTTTTGTAAATAGCTTTGGCATCACTATAATTATTGCTTACTAAATAAACATGCGCTAGATTTAGTTTTACCAATAATTCAGTATCGTCCAATTTTTCGCCTTCTTGCAGAAATTTCAAAGCTTTCGCATATTGTTTGGTTAGAATATAAGAGTATCCAATTGCACTGTAATCTAATGCTGTTGCTTTTCCGTCATTTATTATCGTGCTTATTTTTTGAATGGCTTCGTTGTATTTCTGCTGTTTGATTAATGTCGCAGCTTGATTTCGTAAATCATTGTAGATGTTTTTAGAAATGTCGGCATCATTATAACAGGCATTTCCAAAATCTTTATACACTTTCGTTTTTTCTACGGCTAACAATTTCTGAAATTCGCCATAACGATATTGCTTCATGATTTTATCAAGAATACAAACGCAAAAATCATCTGAATTGGCCATTTTCTGTGCCATTGTCGACGTTTTGCACAAACTGATGATTTCGTTTTTGTTATCCTGATTCCAGCCTCTGTTTAGTTTTGTATCTACCCAAGGCACAACTTCCAGAACGATTTTCTGACTTAAAAACCAGTTTTTGCTTTCAAAACCAAACCATATAGAAGTTGTGTTTTGTTTTAAACACGAATTTTTATCGAGTGAAATTCGTTTAGCGTCTTTACTTACTGGTTCTGACTGCGAAAAACAGGCTGAATCTACTTTTCCGTCTGTTTTGTATTTTTTTGCATTGGCATCTGAAGTAAATAGTGAATATGTACATTGATCGTCACCAGAAATTTTAGACATTAAAAACACGGCTCCGGCAGATCCTTGACCAATTCCGTATGGATCTGGAATTGCTTTTAAAAGCGAAACCAGACTATTTGCCATTTGCTGGTTTTTATCTAAAAGTGTGATTCTGTAGACAATTTCAGTGGTTCCAACAGGAAGATCTTCGGTTTTTATAATGGTTCTTTCGCCAGCAGAAACCATGATTTCTTTGGTTGTGGCACGTTCTTTATCCCAATAACCGTCTTTCTGAGCGAAAGTACATCCGGTTGAAGCCAGTAAAAGGATTAGAAATATTCTTTTGAAATTCATATTCTGAACGATATGAGATTTGAATAATGTAGTAAAAAATAATTTGTGATTAAAACCAGTGCCCTAGCCCCGATAGAAGCGATATCCTTTTGTGCCTGTCCACAAAGAGCGGAAAGGCACAAAAGATATAGCGGATAGCGGGATTAGCTCCTTATTATAATTCTATTGATTCTCCGATTGGCAAAAGCATTAAATCTTTTCCTTTATCGAAAAATTTACGAATTGATTCTTCATGGTTGATTTCGATATAGCCAAAAGTATCAAAGTGATATCCTAGAACTTTATCGCATTCTACAAAATCTGAAGCGATGATAGCATCTTCAACATCCATTGTGAAATTATTACCAATAGGAAGAATGGCTAAATCTAATTTTGTACGCATTGGGATCAATTTCATATCCATTGTAAGAGCGGTGTCGCCTGCAATATAAATGTTTTTGTGCTCGCCTTCGATTACAAAACCGCCGGGATTTCCGCCGTAACTTCCGTCAGGAAAAGAACTTGAATGAATAGAATTTACGTATTTTACTTTTCCAAAATCGAATTTCCAGCTTCCGCCATGATTCATTGGGTGGCTGTTAAATCCTAATTTTGCGTAATAGCTCGCAATTTCTGCATTTGAAATAATCACTGCATTGGTTGCTTTTGCAATAGCTTCAACATCCAGAACGTGATCTCCGTGTGCGTGTGTAAGCAGGATATAATCTGCTTTTAATGATTTTATATCGACATGCGCCGCGGCAGGATTTCCTGTAATAAATGGGTCAACAATAATATGTTTTCCTCCTACTTCAATTCCTAAAGCTGCGTGTCCGTAATAGGTTATTTTCATTTTTAATACATTTTTTAAGTTAAACTTGAGTTTATCTTCCGCCCATAAAAAGGTTAACAAAAATATCTGCTGCTAACGAAATCATACAGATTGTTAGCAATATTGAAAGCAGAAATGTGCTTAATGCCAGTTTTTTCAATTCAGGATCTAATAGCTTAGGATTCTGATTTTTATAAACCGTAATTAAATGTTTAGTTAAAGGAATATACGCTAGTAAGAATAAATATTGGTCTAAACGGTAATCACTTAAAATAGCAAAAACAACCACCAAAACCATAGCAGTTACGATTAAAGTAAAGTGATATTTTTTTGCTTTTGCGCCGCCCATTTGAACTACGATTGTATTTTTTCCTGATTTGCGGTCGGATTCTTCGTCGCGCATATTGTTTAGATTTAAAACACCCACACTTAATAAACCAATGGCAACAGCTGGCAGAATCAATAACGGATCTACTTCTTTTGAATATAAAAAGTTTACTCCAAGTGTACTTACCAAACCAAAAAAGATGAAAACGAATAAGTCGCCAAATCCTTTATAGCCATAAGCCGAATTTCCAACTGTATAACGAATTGCAGAAACAATTGCCGCGATTCCAAGTAATAAGAAAAAGATAGAGTATCCAAAGTTATCTTTTCCAAAAGCAAAATAAATCAAGGTAATAGCTGATAATAAAGTCAGTAATGACGTAATTATTATCGCTTTTTTCATGGCTTGCGGTGTAATGATTCCGCTTTGAATAGCACGCTGCGGACCAACACGATCAGCATTATCGGTTCCTTTTACGCCATCGCCGTAATCGTTGGCAAAATTAGATAATACTTGCAAACCAAGTGTTGTTAAAAGGGCAAAACCAAATATTTTCCAACTGAAAACTTCTGTTGGAGTATTAATGGTTTCTGTTGGATTTGAAAGCGCATATATACTTCCAACAATAATTCCAGAAACTGATAAAGGTAATGTGCGCAGTCTTGCGGCTTCAATCCAATGTTTCATATTTAAATTTTAGATTTTAGAATATAGATTTTAGATTATTCTGATTTAAAAATTAAGATTAAAAAAATCTGAAATCAGACATCTAAAATTATTTACGGGATCCATTTATTTTCACCGAAGTTTGGTTTTCTTTTCTCTAAAAAGGCATTTCTTCCTTCTTTTGCTTCTTCGGTCATATAAGCCAAACGAGTCGCTTCTCCTGCAAATACTTGTTGTCCAACCATGCCATCATCGGTTAAATTCATAGCGAATTTCAACATTTTGATTGACGTTGGAGATTTTTGAAGGATTTCCTGAGCCCATTCGTATGCAGTTGCTTCAAGTTCATCGTGAGGTATAACGGCATTTACCATTCCCATTTCAAAAGCTTCTTGTGCAGAATAGTTTCTTCCTAAAAAGAAAATTTCGCGGGCTTTTTTCTGTCCAACCATTTTAGCTAAGTAAGCAGATCCATACCCACCATCGAAACTGGTAACATCAGCATCAGTTTGTTTAAAAATAGCATGTTCCTTACTAGCCAGTGTCATATCGCAAACGACATGTAAACTATGTCCGCCGCCTACAGCCCAGCCTGGCACTACAGCAATAACAACTTTTGGCATAAAACGAATTAATCGCTGTACTTCCAAAATATTCAAACGGTGCTGACCGTCATCACCTACATAACCTTGATGTCCGCGCGCATTTTGGTCACCTCCGCTGCAGAAAGAGTAAACTCCATCTTTAGTTGAAGGGCCTTCAGCAGAAAGCAAAACTACTCCAATTGAAGTATCTTCCTGTGCGTCGTAAAAAGCCTGGTATAATTCTGAAGTTGTTTTAGGTCTAAATGCGTTTCTAACATTTGGTCTGTTAAAAGCAATTCTTGCAACTCCGTTACATTTTTTATAGGTTATATCTTCAAATTCTCTGGCTGTAATCCAATCCATTTCTGTTTGTTTTGTTTAAAAAAATTATAGTGTAAAAATAAAGCATTTTTTACATTTTTAACTATTGATTTTATTTTAAGTAGCCGTTTATATTTGTTTCAATGTTAACAATTGTTGCTGCCTCACAAAAAATAACAATTTTTAACATTAGGTTTAGAAAATAATGAGTAATTTTACAGTCTAGAAATCAATAAGATACAAAGTATTTTGTTGATATTAGATTGATTTTCTTTCACTGATTTATTAACCTAAAAAATGATTTTTTTGAGAAAACTTAAAAAATTTGTCGCTCAGTTTTTTATGGTTTTTAATACAAAACCTATTAAGAACGAGCAAATGATTTATGTGTTTGTTGAGACTTCAAAAAAGAAATAGTAACACCTAAGGTTAAATGTTAGATTAGTACAAATTAATTAGTATATAAATTGAAATACGAAAAAGAGAAATACTAATTCACACTTTTCTAAAAGTTATTTTATAAACCAATGGATCTGCCGTGAAATTAATTTTTTGCTTTTAAAATAAACGTATCAATCATTTAAAAGACATACCATTCGAGAAAGTAATTTCTAAAATTCGTAAAGCTTTTATTTTCGAGATGGATTCGAATTTATTTTATTTCTGTTTTTTTTTAATTACAATTTTTTTTAAAACTAGAATAAAAAGGGAAAGGCTGCTTGTAATGAGCAGCCTTTCTTGTTATTATAGATTTAATAAATCCCAAAATGTAAATTCTAAATATAAAAATTCCAATTTCCAATGTTACTGTACAATCGGAATTTGGAATTTGTAGTTTGAAATTTTAGTTTTTAGTTCTAGTTTTCTTTTACCAGATAAATTCCATCTTCTTTAATTTCAATGAGTTTTTCTTTATATAAGGCTCCAATTGCTTTTTTAAAGGTCTTTTTACTCATCTTTAAAACTGTTTTAATGTCTTCAGGGTGCGAATCATCATTTAAACGTAAAAAGCCTCTATTGGCTCTTAATTCATCTAATATTTTTTCTGCATTTGGTTCAACACCTTGATATCCCTCTATTTGAAGTGTTACATCGATTTTATGATCCGGACGGATATTTTTAATATAACCTCGCATTCTGTCACCAGTTCTTATAGAATCGTCATAAACCTGATCTTTATATAAAAGTCCTTTGTGTTTTTCATTGATAATAACATTGATTCCCATGTCTGTAATATGCGAAACAATTAAATCAACTTCTTCGCCTTTTTCGACTGTTAAATTGTCGTTGTTCAAAAATTGGTTTGTCTTACTAGAAGCCACTAAACGATTGGTTTTAGTATCAAGATACAAGTATACCAAATAGCGTTTTCCTTTTTCCATTGGCCTTGCTTGTTCTTTAAACGGTACCAGAATATCTTTCTCCATTCCCCAATCCATAAATGCACCTACATTATTAATGTAATTTACGCGTAAAAGGGCAAATTCATTTAGAAAAATATAAGGTTTAAGCGTAGTAGCGACAGGACGTTGTTCGTGATCTAAATAAACAAAAACAATGATTTCTTCACCAATTTCAAATTCATTCGGCACGTATTTATTAGGCAGTAAAACATCGTGAGTTCCTTCTGGATCTTCTTCAGGTTTTCCTAAAAATAATCCCACTTTGGTGTCACGTAATATAGTAAGTGTATTGTATTTTCCTATTTCAAGCATTTTTCTTTAAAATTCGAAGTTGATAAACAACTAAGTTTGCAGGCGCAAATGTACGAAGTTTGAAACTGGTAAACCCAAAATATTTGATATAAAAGAAAAAGCGCCACAGGGATGACGCTTTTGTTTTTTTTGATTATTTATAAATACTTTCTTTTTTAAAGTGAATTGTAAGTAGATAATATACAACCACTCGGTACTTATGTTTATTGGATTTACCGTATTTTTCTATAACAGCTTCAATACCTTTATCCAATTCTGGACTATCTTTTAAGCTTAATTTTTTAATTAAAAAATTGTTTTTAACGGTTTCCAATTCAGATTTGTCGCTTCCTGCAACTGTAGCGGCATCATCTTTATAAATTGATGGTCCGCAGCCTATGGTTACTTTTGTCAATAAATCCATGTTTGGCGTAACGCCGCATTTATCTTTCAAATCAGCGGCATACTTTGCAATTAATTCTTCTCTTTTGCTCATAATACTTTATTTTGGTTACTATTTTTGAGTATCCAAATCTATAAAAGAACAAGATAAAAAACTAATTTTTAACAAAAATTAACTTACAATTAAATCAATTCTTTAAAATATTGCTTCAATATCGCATCATTTTCTGTTGTAGGCGTAAAAATTTCTAATAGCACAGGTTTATCCGATTGATAAAACAATTCTAGGTTTTGATTTAGTGAAGGTAAATCAGCAGCAGTTAAATAATTAAACTGGTACATTTTGGCCAAATGCTCTGCTGTTAACTTATGTGAAGTTTCGAAATAGGTATTAAAAACCGGTTTTTCTTCATGACCTGGTAAAATCCTGAAGATTCCTCCTCCTCCATTATTAATCAAAACAATTTTGAAATTATTGGGAATATAAGAGTTCCACAAAGCATTACTATCGTAAAAAAAGCTAATATCTCCGGTAATGAAAATAGTTTCCCTGCCGCTAGCAGCAGCTGCACCTATTGCAGTCGAAGTACTGCCGTCAATTCCGCTGGTACCGCGATTGCAAAATACTTCAATCGAAGGATCAATATCGATTAATTGTGCATATCGAATAGCTGAACTATTACTAATTTGAAGCTGGCTATTTTTTGGAAGCGTCCCGATTACTTTTTCAAATACCTTAAAATCTGAGAAACCAATTTTTGATAAATATTCTTGTTTTTTGGTTTTTCTTAAATCATAAATGGTATCAATTTTTGAAAAATAATCGCTTAAAGCAAACTCTGTTTTTGGAAGCAGATTATTGAAGAAATCATTCGGTTCCATTACAAAATGTTTACTTAAAGCATTGAATGTATCATAAGCACGTAAAGTATCTATATGCCAGTGATGTACAGGTTTATATTTGCGTAAAAAAGCTTTAATACGTTTTGATACGATCATGCCTCCAAAAGTGATTAAAACTTCTGGCTCCAAATCTTTAAAATCAGCATCGTCAAACGGTGTAATCAAACTATCAATGCTGCTTACAAAACTAGGATGATGCAGATTTGATGTGGTTTCTGTAAGAACTACAATTGATGGATCATTGGCAAAGTTTTCCAATATTTCCTGATCGATAGAATTTACGTCGTTGATACCGCCAATAAGAATTAATTTTCTTTTTGAAGAATTCCAAATGGAAACAATTTCTGCTTCATTTTCAATGATTTTGGTTTCTAGGACTTCTTCGAGACTTGTAATTTTTGGTTCAACTGAAAGTTCTGAAACCGTTTCATATAAAGGTTCTTCAAACGGTGCATTAATGTGTACTGGTCCTTTTTGAAGAATTGCTGTTTCAATTGCTTTATTAATCTTCAAATCATTTTCTGCAGAAGCTTCTTCGGTTAGATTGGCATTAAAAACAGAATGATTTAAAAATACATTTTCCTGGCGAATCGTTTGTCCGTCTCCTATATCAATTTTACTTTGCGGACGATCTGCAGAAATCACGATTAACGGAATCTGACTGTAAAATGCTTCGGCAAGCGCTGGATAATAATTCAGCAATGCCGAACCTGAAGTACAAACAATAGCTGTTGGCTTTTTAATTTGCTGGGCAATTCCTAAAGCAAAAAAAGCGGCGCAGCGTTCGTCAGCAATACTGTAACAGGTAAAATTTGGATTTTGTGCGAAACCAATTGTCAAAGGTGCATTTCGTGAACCTGGAGAAATAATTATATTTTGAATTCCTTTTGCTGCACAAATTTCAATAATACTTTGTGCAAGCGGTATTTTGGGGTAAATCATTATAAAATAGGTATATAATTTTTAAAGAAAATTCTTATTTCAAATCCTCTTTTATAAATACAAAGTTACAATTTTCACATTGGATTTAACTTATATATTAGGAAGATATTAAGAGTGATTTTGGAAAAAGAGAATATATTTGTAAATTCTAATTTTCCTTAATAAAAATGAACACTTTATGCGTTTCTTATATTTACTTTTCTTTTTTATTTCAATACAAACTATAAATTCTCAAAATCAGTTTATTGGAGACGAAATTCCATACAAAACAGCTTTAGAAACAGCTAAAACAAACGGAAAACCTGTTTTTGTAATGTTGTTTGCTGACTGGTGTCCGCATTGTAATTTAATGAAAAAAGAAGTTTTCAGCGATCCAAGTGTGATGGATTTCTTGAATAAAAATTATGTATGCATTTGGAAGAATATTGAAAAAGAAGAAGGAACAGCGCTTAAAAATAAATTTAAAACCAGATCTCTTCCTGCCTTTTTATTTTTGGATTCTAATGAAACGCTTTTGTATGCTTTAAAAGGAGAAATGAAGAAACAGGATTTTCTGGCTGAAGCAAATTATGCGTTGAATCCAAAATTTCAGCTTCCTTATCTGGAAAAGGAATTTTTAGCTGATCCTGGAAATGTTACCAAATTCTTTACGTATTTGAATACTCTAAAAAAAGGAGCTGATAGAACTGAATTATCGATTCCGACACACATTTACTTAAATACGCAATCTGATCAGCAATTAGTTACAGAAACGAATTGGAGAGTTATTGCAAATGGTGTCACTGATATTAAATCGAGAGAATTTCAATATGTTTTGCAGCATCAGAAAGATTTTGCAGCAGTGGCTTCGCAAAACCGTGTTGATCGTAAAATCGAAAATATTGTGACTGAACTGCTGCGTCCTCTAGTTGATGGAATGGATACGGTCAATTATTATAAACAAAGAGAAGTTGCAAAATCAATCCGCCTGCAAAAAACGGATTCTTTGGTTTTTAAATTTGATTTAACGCTCGCCGAACGTACCGAAAATTGGAAATTTTATAAAAAAGTAACTTCTGAAGATACTGAAAAATTAGCTTGGAATGATGCGAGTTTTCTAAAAGATATTGGACAAACGTATTTAAAACATATTGATGATGCCGATGATCTTAAAAAATCAATTTCTTGGGTAAAACATTCGTTGGAATTAAGCGATTCATTTGATGGAAATTTACTAGCAGCCCGACTTTACAATAAAATTAAAGATAAAAAATCAGCTCTTAAGTATGCGAAAGACGCCAAAGCAATTGGCAAGGAAATGGGCTGGAATACAAATGATGTTGACACTTTACTAGCTGAACTAGCAAAAAAATAAAACAATTTTTGAATTGATTATAATTCGGAACAAAAACAAAATGATGAACCTACAATTAAGACCTGCAGAATTAACCGATTTAGAAAAAATTCTCGAAATCGTAAACCATTCTATTTTACATACTACAGCCAATTATAGCTACGACATTCAAACTTTTGAAGTTCAAACTAAATGGTTTGAAGACAAAAAAGCAAAAAATCTACCCATTGTGGTAGCCGATTTAGACGGTGAAGTGGTAGGATTTGGAAGTTACGGCCAGTTTCGTGAAAAAATTGGGTATCAATACACTGTAGAACATTCTGTTTATGTGGTTGATAATGTGATTGGAAAAGGAATTGGTTCTAAACTTTTAACGGAATTAATTCGTCTGGCAAAAGAACAAGGTTATCATGTTATGATTGGTGCCATTGATGCTGATAATGCTGGAAGTATCGCCTTTCATGAAAAATTTGGCTTTGTAGTTACGGGTACGATTCGAGAAGTAGGTTATAAATTCGATCACTGGCTCGATTTGGTTTTTATGCAGCTGATTTTGAAATAATTATTGCAATTATTATAAAAAAAATAAACCCGACAAAGTTTTGAACTTGTCGGGTTTGTTTTTAATTGATATAGCGCTTTTAGCTTTTAATCCAGTTAATTACTTCAGGATCTGTTGGTAAAATTCTTGGTTTAATTACTTTTACCAGTTCTCCTTTTTCGTTAATAAGGTATTTTTGAAAATTCCATTCTACTTCAGAATCTTGAAGACCATTTCTTGATTTTTCGGTAAGGAATTTATAAACATCACACATGTCACTTCCTTTTACTGAAACTTTGTTCATCATTGGAAAAGTAACACCGTAGTTCTGCTGGCAGAAAGTTTCGATTTCTTTATTTGTACCAGGTTCTTGAGAAGCAAAGTTATTAGCAGGAAAACCTACAATTACAAATCCTTTGTCTTTGTATTCTTTGTAAATCGCTTCAAGATCTTTGTACTGAGGTGTTAATCCACATTTTGAAGCCGTGTTTACAATCATAACTTTTTTACCTTTTAAAGAGGCAAAATCAAAAGTGTCTCCTGATAAATCTTCTACTTTAAACTGATAAATTGTTTCTTTTGCCATAGCTTTATCTGTTTTAGATAATTTATTTTTGCTTGTTTGAGCTTCTGCTTGTGCGCTCATAAAGAAGACAGCACTGCAGGCTATAAATAGTAGTTTTTTCATTGTATAATTTTTTATAAAATTAAATAAAATCTATTTCTGACGTACACTAATTTTTTATTAATAATAAGTTAAATAAATTGAGGCCTGACGTTAATCAGACGTCAGGCCTCCCCCCATACAAACAAATCAAACCATGAATTAACTTTAAATCTCTTTTATATTTTTAAGATTATAGTTGATGCTCCGGTTATATCGAAAATTAATATTCCTAATTTTTATATCACTTTAATTTTATTTCAATGGCGTTTATAAGTGGAAAAATTCAAAGTTCATTTACATACAAATGTGATATTTAGTTCTATTATTTTCAGTTGGAAGTCCGGAGACATCAACTATTCAATACTTTTATATTTATAATCAGAATATTTTACTGCTCTGATATTTAATTTCTTTTTGTAAAAAATCTTTTTCATTAAAATGGGTTAATGATAGTATTGTTGTCAAACCCACTATTAGTATTTTTAGTTTTGTAACACGATACATAAATTTTCCTATTTTATTATTTTATACTTTAGAGAGATAAACAATTTATTTTGTAAGTTAAAACTGTTGATTTTCTCATTTGAACTTATTTACGAAATTGGATGTATTTCGGTTTTAAAAAAATAAAAAAAAAGTAAAACTTTTTTCACAACGCCTTATTTTACTAAGTTTCACGGAGTTAAAAAAAATAAGAAAAATCACAAAAAAATAATTTATCTTTATCTCAATTTACCACTGATAAGAAAATTAAAATTTATTTAAGCTTAAAATCTAAACCTATGAGTCAAGAAGAATTATTAGTTTTAATCTACAAAAAAGACGAAAGGGCTTTTACCCATTTGTATGATATGTATTCTAAAAGTTTATTTTCGGTTATACATGTTTTAATAAAAAACCGTGAAGAGGCCGAAGATGTTCTGCAGGATGTTTTTGTAAAAATCTGGAAAAACATCGATTCTTATAACGAAAGTAAAGGGAGATTTTATACTTGGATCCTTAATATTGCTAGGAATACATCGATTGATAAACTTCGATCTAAAAATTTTAATAACAGTCAAAAAAACCTTTCTTCAGATAATTTCGTAAGTCTGTTAGATGACAGCAATAAACTCACAAACAAAATTGACACAATTGGTATTCAGGAATTCGTGAAAAAATTGAAACCAAAATGTATTGAGATTATTGATTTGTTATTCTTTAAAGGATATACCCAGCAAGAAGCTTCAGAAGAGCTTGCTATGCCGCTAGGGACTATCAAAACACAAAACAGAAACTGTATTAACGATTTAAGAAATTATTTAAAGATATAATGGAAGCACAAGAATATATTGAATCAGGTATTTTAGAACTGTACGTTTACGGTCTCCTGACAGAAAAAGAGAATTTGGAAATTGCCGAACTGGCAAAACAAAATCCTGAAGTTGAAAAGGAAATTATCTCAATAGAAAAAGCTATTGTTGCTTTATCATCAAGCTTCTCTCCTTTCCACTCAGTTGCCAATTTCGAGAAAATTAAAGCCCGTTTAGAGCTTAAACATGGAAAAGTAGTCGAATTGAAACCGACTTCAAACTGGACACAATATGTGGGCTGGGCGGCGGCTGTGCTGCTATTGCTTGGTTTTGGTTACCAAACATTGGAATTAACTAAATCAAAACAAGCTATAAGCCAAGTTGGAACTGAAAAAAATAAAATCCAAAGAGATCTTGCTTATTTAGATCAGCAGAATAAAGTAACCGAGAAAAATTTAAGTATCGTAAGAGATATTAAAAACACAGGTGTTACGCTTGGTGGTCAGGCAGTTTCTCCAACATCATTCGCAAAAGTGTACTGGAATAAAGAAACTAAAACGACTTACATCGATGCCGCAGGTTTACCAACTCCTCCAAAAGGAAAGGTATATCAAGTCTGGTCTTTAAAACTAAGTCCGGTACTTACTCCAACAAGTATTGGTTTATTGGATAATTTTGAAGGAAATTCACAAAAAATCTTTGCTGTGCAGCAAACAGATTCTGCTGAAGCATTTGGAATTACTCTTGAACCAGCTGGCGGAAGTTTGACGCCTACAATGGAACAACTGTATACTTTAGGAAAAGTTTAAAAATAATAACAATTATAAATTACAAGCGCATATTGATCTTATTAATATGCGCTTTTTTTCATAATAGAATTTAAATTGTATAAACGGAATTTAAAACTAGAATTATTTAATTTAAAAACGATAAAATGTATGGAAATCATCTGCAAAAATTGTCATCAAGTTTTTAAAGGACATTATTGTAATAATTGCGGACAACCTGCCGATACGCATAAAATAAATGTACATTTTTTATGGCATGATATTCAACATGGTTTGCTGCATTTTGATAAAGGGATTTTATATTCTTTAAAACAGCTTTTTACAAGGCCAGGAGATTCAATACGAGAATTTATAGAAGGTAAAAGAGTACGTCATTTTAAACCATTGTCGCTTGTAGTAGTTCTGGCAGCCCTTTATGGCGCTTTATACCATTATTTTCATATTAATGTATATCCAGCGGCTTCAACTTCAAATTTGGATTATAATAAATTTAATGAATGGGAAGCTTCTCATTTTTCATGGCTTATCGTAGCTACAATTCCGCTTTATACTATTGGAACCTATGTTGTTTTTAGAAAACAAGGTTATAATTATGTCGAATTTTTTGTACTGAATACTTTTAAAGCTGCCCAAAGGCTTTTTGTACAGCTTTTAACTTTTCCAATTCTTATTTATGTAAACCAAACACCATACGCGCAAAAGTTTACTTTTACTTTGTATCTAATTGGACTGATTCTGATTTTTTGGACGAATATTCAGTTCTTCGATAAAATTTCCAGAATCAAAGCGTTGTTGTTATCGATTTTAAGTCATATTATTTTCTTAATATGCTTTATGATAGTGCTTATAATCGTTTTAGCGATAAGTGGTAAATTATAATTTAAGGATGCTAAATTCTTAAGACATAAACTGCATTTGTTTGGTAAAGAAATCAATTAGATATTCATTCATTTCTTGTTTAGATTCTGGCCAGTTTTCCTGCCATAGATCTATTTTACCGCCTAAATCAATATCTCTGCAATTTGGATTGATTAATTTTAAAAGGGCTTTTCCTCTCTCTGAAAGATTATATTGTTTGTATTGCTTACCAGTATATTCATCAACTTCATAAATTCCATTATACTCAATTAACTTATTATTAATTAAATGCATAAAAATGTAATGATAAGAATGTGGTCTTCCTATAGAACAGTTCAGATATAATCCTGTACCACTCCAATTTTCCATCATAGTAACTAAATCTTTTGTAGTAAAGTTGGAACAATATTCAAGTGCAAAGAAAAGTTGTAAAACATATTTAGTAAATACAAAATCGCTATCAGCTAATCCGACTTGTTTTAAAATGGGTTTAAATAATACACAGGAATTAAAATTAAAATTAAAATTATATTCAAAATAGCGCTTTGCCAAACCATGATTAAGTTTTTCCTGAAAACGTGGATGATCAGTTGTTAAAGGATTATTCAGAGAAAACGCGATAGCTTTGTCTCCAAAATCATCGAGATAATAGAATAAATAGGGCTTTTCAAATTTTCCAAAAGTTAATAATATAAGGGTGTAAAATGCAATTGCATCTGAACTGCCTAAGGAACCTAGATAAGAAAATGTTTCAGCTGATTTGAGTATTTCAGTAGTACTGTAATTAGTTTTAACAACTTCTTCGTTTTCAAGATGCCATACATATCCTATATCTTCTCCACAACTCTTCCATATAGGATTTGTTATGTAGGGAAATAATAGATTTTTATTTTCTGGATAATCAAATTCATTTAGAATTGGTACGGAAGGATTTACAAGAAAATAGATGGAATGATTGGGCCATTTTTTTGCAATTTCATCTTTAAAAAAATTAAAAAAGCGTAACGTCATCACAAATACTAAAATAGGCTTTTGAGTTTTCATATTACTTTATTTATTATTTAAAACTTCAAAAGATGACATAAACTGCATTTGTTTGGTAAAGAAATCAATTAGATATCGATCCATTTCTTGTTTAGATTCTGGCCAGTTTTGCTGCCATTGAAGCAACTTTCCTGGCTGGTCAATATCTTTGCAATCTGGACTCATATATTTAAACAGATTTTTTCCCTTTTTTGAAATATCATAGCGTTTATTATCTAAGACACCTTTTCCATTATCTTCTATTATTCCTGCTTGGCATAGATTTTCAATCATCGTACCTGAATATGGACTACCAGTTTCTAGATATAAACCTGTTCCTTTCCAATTATATACTATGTCAATAACATCATGTTCGCTAAAATCAGATAGATTTTGAAGTATAAAGAAAAGTTGTAAAACGTATTTTGTAAAAACAAAATTTTCTGATTCAATCTCAGCCTTTTTCAAAGCAGATTTAAAAAGTATACACGAATTAAAATTGAAATTATACTCAAAGTAACGTTTTGCTGTGTCTACATTTAATTGTTTTTGAAAAAGTGGATCATCTATTGTTTTCTGATTATTTAAAGAAAAAAGAATGTCTTTTTTCTCAAAACTTTCGGCGCTACAGAATACATAATTGTCCTTTAGTGTATGTCCAAGGCTTTGTTCTATAAGCAATTGAAATGCAATTGCTTGAGAGATGCATAAAAATGGACACATGTAAACAATTTTTTCCGCAGATTTAAGTATTGCGGTATTACTATAATTGGTTTTAGTAACTTCTTTATTTTCAAGATGCCAGACAAATCCAGTATCTTTTCCTTCAGTTTTCCACAAAGGTTCTGCAATATGAGGAAAAGTTAAGCCTTCTATATCTTTAGTATAATCAAATTTATATATAATAGGTCCTGAATAATTTACTAAAAAATAGATGGAATGGGATGGCCAGATTTCTTCAACTTCATTTTTAAAAAAGTCAAAGTATTTATCGCCTTGAATTACAATAACTAAGTTTGGTTTTGTGTTCATAGCATATTTTTACTTAAGAATGCTGCAAAAGTAAAAATATTTTGTAGGTTTTTTCTTTTATTCTGTATTATTTATTAAGTAAACCAAAATCAATTAAACTATTGGCTATAATTTTCCAAATAGTGCTTTTTGTCCTTTTGTGGTAATTAATATGACTCTAGCATTATCAATTCTTCTAATCTAATTAAATCAAGCATTATATTTAAAAATGCCGCTATTATTCACATCCTACAATCATAGTTAAGTTTCTATTTAAGTATCCAAATTCTTCCTATTTTATTTTTGTAGAAAAAAAATACAATGAAAAAAATTAGCAGGCTGCATTTATTTCTATTTCTAACCTCAATACTAAATGCACAAAATGGTTCTTCAATTTCAAATTCTAAAAACACAATGGAAATTTTAAAAATTCAAAGTCATATTCCCGAACTAAAAGTTGCCATTAGTCATATGACTCCACAATTAGCTTCTCATGATTATCCAGTGCTTTTCCTTCATGGATCATCGTTTCCTTCTGCGCTTTCTTTTGGTTTCGAAATGAATAATTCTTCTTGGATGAGCAATTTATCCGAAAACGGATATGATGTGTATGCTCTTGATTTTCTTGGTTATGGAGCTTCTGACAGATATCCAGAAATGAAAGAATCATCAACCAAGATTGTTGGAAGAGCTGCTGAAGTATGTTTAGACGTCGAAAAAACGGTTGATTTCATTTTAAAGAAAACAGGAAAATCCAAGATTTATTTGATAGGTCATTCTTGGGGAGGTTCTGTCGCTGCGTTATACGCTTCTAAAATTCCTGATAATGTAGAAAAATTAGTTCTATTTGCCGCCATAACAGCTAGAAATGAAAATACAGAAATTGAAAAAGTGTCAAATTCATTTGAAGAAATGACTCCATTACAGCGTATATCAAGCATGAAAAGTTTAACCCCACAAGGTAAAGAATGTCAATTAGAACCGGAGATATTTAAAACATGGGGCGAAATATGGAGAAAAAGTGATCCTCTGGCTTTGAATAAAGAAAATTCAGTTGTTCGATTTCCATCAGGTCCATCTGCTGATGTGGACGATTTATTGCATAATAATACTTATTATGATTCTAAAAAAATCACAGCCAAAACCATGATTATTAGAGGAGAATGGGATAATTATCCCAATAATAACGATGCAGAAGGGTTGTTTCGTTCATTAGAAAATGCAAAATCAAAGAAATACGTTGTTATACAAAAAGGAACACACGTTATGCATTTAGAGAAAAGCAGAATTGATTTGTATGATGAAACTCTTCATTTTTTTAATGAAAACAAAGTAATTTCTGAGAGCGGACGATAGCAAAAGCTTCCAATAAATAATACAAAAGGCTCAACTTAATTGTTGAGCCTTTTGTAATTAATTTTATTATTTAAAAAACAAAATTGTTTTTTTCATTTTACGAAAACCTTCTTATCCTTTGCTTTATCATTTTTATAGAAATGGGAAAGATAAATGTTTAAATCTTAATCTTTGTACTTCCAACGATTTTTAGCCATATTTCGTTCTGTCTGCAAATATGTATTTTGCTCCACTTTATCAGGATGAATAAGATATGCCGAGATATTTTGATTTAGCTTTTTTGTTTCAACAAACATAATTTTTTCTGCATTTTTTAAAATAATAGAAGATTCCCATAATGATTCTAATATACATACCTGTACTAATTCTTGGATTGCTTGATCACTAGATGCCATTTCCTCAATAAAGAAAAATATATTTTGCAGAAGAATTTTAGCTTCTTTATCAACTCCTTGAATAAGAAGTCTTTTTAAAAGAATACAGATTGTTTCTGCATAATAAATGTATGGTGATTCATCTTTACCAAAATCATTTTTTACAGCTTCAACCATATCTAATACTTCTGGTATTCTTTTGTTTAGAATTTCATTCATGTTTTCATATCTCATGAGTGATTTTTGCAAATTATTATTCATATTTATAAAATAAATTCAGTTTGAAAAATATCATTTTACTTTATCTAATTATCAAATGGAAAATTAAAAAGCCAAAGATAAATTAAGAAGCTTATTTCTTACATAAATTATTGTTAAATGTCCACAAAAAAAGGCTCAACAATTACGTTGAGCCTTTTTTTATATTTTAAAAATCTGTTTATTTATAAAACTTACGGTATTTAGAATATGTTATACCTCCAATAACAGATATAGTTCCTAAGCAGTAGTAAATCCAGTTTAATGAATGTGCTTCACCACTTGCATAAGAATGAAGACCAACCAAGTGGAAGTTTACGCCATAGTAGGTAAACAAAATTGAAACGAAAGCGTACATACTCATTAAATTAAAAAACCATTTTCCTCGCAATGCAGGAACAAATCTTGCATGAATTACAAATGCATATACCATAATTGAGATTAATGCCCAAGTTTCTTTAGGATCCCAGCCCCAGTAGCGTCCCCAGCTTTCATTTGCCCATTGTCCTCCAAGAAAGTTACCTATTGTAAGCATAATTAAACCAATTGTAAGCGCCATTTCGTTAATATATGAAATCTCTTTTACGTGAAGATCCATTTTGGCTTTGTTCTTTTCATTTGTAAAGAAAATCAATAGCAATGCTACAAATCCTAAAATCATTCCTAATGCAAAAGGTCCATAACTCGCTACAATTACAGCAACGTGAATCATTAACCAATACGAATTAAGAACAGGCTGTAAATTAGCAATTTCCGGATCGATCCAGTTCATATAAGCAGCCATCAAAATCATCGCTGTCACAAACGCTGAAGAAGCAACAGTAAGTTTAGATTTTCTATCGAAAGCCAATCCAAAGAACATCGTTGCCCATGCTACATAAACAATCGATTCGTAAGCATTACTCCAAGGGGCATGTCCTGAGATATACCAGCGTGCCACTAAGCCTAATGTGTGAAGGAGAAATAAAAGTCCAACAATAATATGGAAAACATTTACTGTAATTCGAAGCCATTTTTTCTCAAAAAAGATATTTACAATCGCAAAAATGAGCATAAAAATAGAGGCTGTAATGTACCAATATGGCAGCTTCTTGAAAACATCGTATTTGTTATAAGCAATTTCGGCATCAATTTTTTGCTCGCTTGGACGAACTTTACTTCCAAATTTCTTTTGAAAACCATTGATACTTTCTACTAAATTATCTGCTGTATCGAAGTTTTTCGAAATCGAACCGTTATTTAAAGCGCTAAAATACAAAGGTAGAATTTGATTTACATAAGTAGAATCCATGCCTTTAAAAGCACCATGTTCTCTCTCTAAATAAGAAACCCATTTATTTCCTGGATCATTTGGAACTGGAAAAATTTTCAGAATACTTCCGCTTAAAGCAGATTCCATTAAATTTACTTTTTTATCCGTTTCAATAAAATCTTTTTCAAACTGATTTGGATTTCCTGCTTTGTAGGCAGCATCTAAATACGGTGATAATTTATAATTTCCATGTTCGTCAAAAAACTTTACAAAAGGAGCGTATTTTGCTTCTTTTTCAATTCCGATGATTTTACGGATGCTATCATTTCCTGATTTAATATAAATAAGCGGAATCTGAATCCAAACCTGAGCATATTGCGTCATGGACAAAAATACCTGATCAGAATTCATACCGTTATACGTATCGCTATGACTTACTTTTCGAAGTAATTCAGATGAAAATGTATTAATAGGTTTCATCCTTCCTCCTGCATCCTGAATAATCAAACGTCCAAATTTTGCGGCGTGAGCTTCTGGAGCTTTATAAATTGTAAGCAAAGAATCTAATTGTTTCTGGCTTGGCGGTGCTGTTACGTGATTTGCATGATCATTCGGATCTGCACTATGATTGTGATCGTGTGAATGTACATGAGGAGTTTGTTGCGCAAAACCACTCAAGCTTATCATTAAAACAAGAATTGTGATTAGTTTTTCTTTTTTCTGCTGAATTTTTTCCAGTTTCTTTTTCAAATCTCCAAAACGAGAATGTTTTGTAAACATAATGGCCATTAAACCGAAGAAAAGCATAAAATATCCTAAATACGTAATTGAGGTTCCCCAGAAATCGTGGTTTACTGATAAAACAGTTCCTTTTTCGTCTGGATCAAATGAAGATTGGAAAAAACGGTATCCTTTGTGATCTAAAACGTGGTTCATATAAATATCAGCATCAAATGTTTCTGTAGAATCTATAACTGTTACTTTACTTTCAAAAGCCGAATAACTTTTTTCTGTTCCAGGGTATTTAGTGGCAATAAAATCATTTAAACGAACTTTAAAAGGTAAAATATACGCTTTACTTCCAAAGAATAAAGAATATTCGATGTTTCCAATTTTAACTGTTTTAGGCTCTCCAATACTTCCTTTTGAACCCATAAGCATTACTTCTTTCTCCTGCCCTTCTGCTTTAACTTTAACTACTAAACCATCTGTATGTGATTTTGCTTTAAAATCATTATTAGATTCATAAGTTATTTTTCCCTTCATTGGTGGTTCTGGAAAAACAATACGAATATCGCCAATGCTGTATAAAGAACGCATCATTAAAGGCTGAACATCATCTTTGGTTACTTTTCCTTTAAACTGATCTGCCATTCGCATAAATTCTCCTTCAAAAGGAGTTTGAATGGTGTAATTATTAGTAGTTGTATTAATATTAATGGCACCGTCTGTATGTTTATTTAAAGCAAATAATACGTTGTGAATGTTTTGAACTTCACCTTCTTTTAGATAATGCTCTTCACGTCCGCCTGCACCGGCTTCAACTAATTTAAGGTATAAAGTCCCTTTTGGGTCTGGTTTTACGACTTCCTTAGCTCCCATTATATAATTTGAATACGAAACTTCAAATGGAGTTTCATCAAATTTTCCTGAAATTGTAAAATCATTATTGGTTACTGGAGAAAGCAAAAGACTTTTTTCGAAAACGCGGCGTTTCATTTCTCCTTTATATTCACCATCAGCAAAAATGGTGATGAATGTTTTATCTGAATAAATCTGATTTTCAGCTGCTCCTTCACGAATTGGCATCATACCTTCATAACTGATATATCGGGTAATAAAAGCTCCTAATATGATAAAAACAAAGGCAATATGAAGTATTAAGGTTGCCCATTTTTCTTTTTTAAGTAATTGGTATCTTTTGATATTTCCGAAGAAGTTAATCATAAAAATGGCCATAATTGCCTCAAACCACCATGTGTTATAAATTAAAATTCTGGCTGTATCGGTATTGTATTTACTTTCGATAAAAGTTCCAACACCCATTGCAATTGCGAATGTTAAAAAAAGAACGGCCATTAAACGTGTAGAAAACAAAAAAGAGAATATTTTTTTATCCATTTCTTAGGGATTACATTGTATAAAAGTGCGACAAAAGTACTTAAAAATGTTGATTTGCAGTCCGTGTCTTTTGTTAATAAAAACCAAAAATGAATTACTTAATATAATTTTAAATTTTCTTAAAATTTGAAAACTTTATAAATTGTCTTTTAAAGAACTTCGTTCTAGCCTTTATAAAAAATATACTAATTTTGCGATATGATTAGACTCACCATTATCGGTTCTGGAAATGTGGCACAGCATTTAATTAAAGCTTTTTCTGCAAGTTCTCTTGTTGAAATTGTACAGGCATTTTCCAGAAAAAAAGAAGCTCTTACTCATTTACTTGATGCAGAGAAAATTATAACCGATTTTTCTGCTTTAAAAGAAACCGATCTATATATCATTTCGGTTTCAGATAATGCCATTTCTGAGGTTTCAAAACAGATTCCGTTTGAGAATAAACTAGTGGTTCATACTTCAGGAACTACCTCAATTGATGTTTTGGATTCTAAAAACAGAAAAGGCGTTTTTTATCCGCTGCAGACTTTTTCTAAAAATAAAGCTGTCGATTTTTCCATCATTCCGATTTGTTTAGAAGCTGATAATCAAGAAGATTATGATATTTTAGAAACAACAGCCAAAAGTATTTCAAATGCTGTTTTTTCTATCAGTTCAGAACAGCGAAAAGCGTTACATGTTGCTGCCGTTTTTGTAAATAACTTTACGAATCACTTATACCAGCTGGGTCAGGAAATTTGTGAAGAACATCAGGTTCCTTTCGAGATTTTAAAACCGTTGATTCAGGAAACAGCTGATAAAATAAAAACTTTAAATCCTGCTGAAGCTCAAACCGGACCAGCAAAACGCCATGATTCGGTTACGACTGATGCGCATTTGGATTATATTACAGACGAAAATCAAAAAAATATTTATAAAATACTAACACAATCTATACAGAATAATGGCAAAAAGTTATAAAGAAATAATGAACGACATCAATACATTTATTTTTGATGTTGACGGTGTACTTACAGACAGTTCAGTTTTTGTAACCACAGAAGGAGAAATTCTTCGAACAATGAATATTCGTGATGGTTACGCTATGAAAGCTGCTGTAGAAAGCGGTTACAACGTTTGCATTATTTCTGGCGGAAGTAACGAAGGTGTCCGAGTAAGACTTCGCAATTTAGGAATTACCGATATTCATTTGGGAACTCCTAATAAAGTAGAAACTTTTAAAGAATACACGGATAGTAACAATATCAAACCAGAGCAGGTTTTATATATGGGAGATGATATTCCAGATTACCACGTTATGAAATTAGTGGGTTTGCCAACATGTCCGCAAGATGCAAGTCCCGAAATTAAAAGTATCTGTCGCTACATTTCTCATGTAAAAGGCGGAAAAGGCGCCGCGAGAGATGTTATCGAACAAGTGATGAAAGTTCAAGGTAAATGGATGGAACATTTTAACGGACAACACGATTAAGATTTGGCCGCTATCACAGTTTACAGTCGCAGTATTCAGTCTCAGTAATAAAAAACCTTAGCCCCTTACAACCTAAAAAAATGAAATACCTAAAACTCATTCGTTATAAAAATCTACTAATGCTTGCTTTCATGCAGGTTTTGTTTCGTTATGTTTTCCTGGCGCAGCAAGATGTTCCGTTAGCATTGGCTGACTGGCAGTACGGATTATTGGTTTTAAGCACAGTTCTAATTGCCGCCGCCGGATATGTAGTAAACAATATTTTTGACATTCCAAGCGACACGATCAACAAGCCAAACGATGTCGTTGTAGGCAGAGGAATTTCAGAAACAAGAGCTTACAATATTTACATCGGATTAAATATAACTGGTGTTGCACTAGGATTTTATTTATCAAATGTAATTATGAGGCCCATGTTTGCTTCTCTTTTCATTTTTATTGCTTCTCTTCTGTATTTTTATGCTACCAATCTGAAACAAATCATGATTATTGGAAATGTTGTAGTTGCTATGCTTCTTGCTGCGAGTGTTCTTATAATTGGTGTTTTTGATCTTTTTCCAGCAACAACATCCGAGAATCAAGCGCAGATGGCAAGTCTTTTCTCCATTTTGTTAGATTATGCCCTATTTGCTTTTATCATTAATTTTATACGAGAAATAGTTAAAGATATTGAAGATGTAGACGGAGATTATAATCAAGGAATGAATACTTTACCAATTGCCATTGGAAAAAGCCGCGCAGCAAAAATTGCATTAGCTACGGCGATTATGGCCTTTATTTTACTGCTTCTATATACCACTAAATATTTTTTTGAAAATAATCTTTTAATAGTAACGTTTTATTCTTTTGCTTTTGTTTTAGCCCCTTTATTATACTTTATTGTGAAAATATTTGGAGCCAAAACGCAAAAAGATTTTCATCATTTAAGTACGATTTTAAAACTAATTTTATTCTTCGGAATCTTATCTATTCTAATCATTTTTCTGAACCACAAATACAATGCTTAAAGAAAAACTAAAAAAATACAGACTCATTCTTGCTTCGGGATCACCTCGCAGGCAGCAGTTTTTTAAGGATTTAGATCTTGATTTTGAAATCCGTGTAAAAGATGTTGAAGAAATCTATCCCCCTGAATTAAAAGCAGTTGAAATCACCAATTATCTAGCTGAATTAAAAGCTTCTGCATTTGACGGTGATCTTTCAGAAAACGAAATATTAGTTACAAGTGACACAATCGTTTGGCATCAGAACAAAGCTTTAGGAAAGCCTAAAAGTGCCGAAGAGGCATTTGAAATGATTAAATCAATGTCAAATACTACTCATGAAGTAATTACATCGGTTTGTTTTAAAACGAATGCCGGTTCTACCCTTTTGCATGACGTAACGAAAGTAACTTTCAAAGAATTATCAGACGAAGCTATTTTATATTACATCGAAAACTATAAACCTTATGATAAAGCGGGTGCATACGGCATTCAGGAATGGTTTGGTTTCATGGCAGTTACAAAAGTTGAAGGTTCTTATACCAATGTAATGGGGCTTCCAACAGCCAAAGTTTATGAATATTTGAGTACATTAGTGTAAAAATTTAGATTATGTTTTCGTTTAAAGAATACACTCAAGAAATATTTGCCACTATAATTCTGCTTATTATTTTAATAGCGCTGAGAATGATTGTGGCAAAACTAATACGCCGTTATGCCAATACAAGTCACTTATTAGAACATCGTACTAATTTAGTAATCAAATACATTCACATCTTAATGAATATTTTGGTAACCATAAGTCTGATTGTAATCTGGGGAGTGGACACCAAAGATATTTTTATTACCGTTTCGTCAATTGCCACCGTAATTGGTGTTGCTATGTTCGCACAATGGTCGATATTAAGCAATATTACTTCAGGAATGGTTTTGTTTTTCTCTTTTCCATTTAGGATTGGAGATACTATAAAAATTCACGATAAAGATTTTCCTATTGAAGCTGAGATTGAAGACATCAGTACTTTTCATGTAAATCTAAAAACTAAAGACGGTGAAAAAATTATTTTTCCCAACAACCTTTTACTTCAAAAAGGGATTTCGATTCTTCCTACTCATCACGAAGAAAGAGAATTTTACGATTAATTATTTTTTGAATGGAAATTTTATAAAGTAAAGCGGAAAAGCTAGAACGATTTAATTTAAAGAAATCGTAAAATTTGCTTAACCATTTTACATTTATTTAATAAAATTTCATCAAAAATGATTCAACCTCTAAAATTGCCTTTTTATGCAAAATTGGCCTGCATATTAGTAAGTTTAATTTCGTTTGCTTATATATTTTGTATTGCTAAAGATATTCTGACTCCAGTATTAATGGCATTTTTATTTGCCGTATTACTGCTTCCTGTCTTTACCTTTTTAAATACCAAACTTAAACTTCCCCGACATTTGGCCGCTATTATTTGTATGGCAATTTTTCTTTCTTTCATTATCGGAATTCTTGTTTTTATATCCTATCAGGTTAGTTATATGGCAAATGACTTTGAAACAATAAAAAAGAACGCTAATTCATTTATTATTCAAATTCATAATTTTATACGAGAAAATTTTCAGGTAAGCATTGGTGAACAAAAAAAGTACTTGAATAGTGTAACACAAGATTCGGTTAAAAACGGACAGGCAAAATTAGGTTCTTTTATAGTTTCTGTAAGTGATGTACTTCTAGACAGCACCATTATTATCATTTATACATTTTTGTTTTTGATCTATAAAGAGCATTTCAAACTGTTTTTTGCCAAATTAATTTACAAAGAAAACCATGCTGTTTTAAAAGATATTCTTTCTCAAATAAAAGTTTCTATCAATAATTATATAGTAAGCCTTTTAATCGAAATGATTGTTGTTTCAATACTTACAGGTCTTGGACTTTGGATTATTGGCATCAAATACTTTGTTCTATTGGGATTAATTACAGGAATCCTGAATCTTATTCCTTATATCGGGATTACGGTAGCTGGAATTATTACCGTTTTAGCTTCGCTTACTGGTTCTGGTGAAACTTCGGTTATTTTAGGAATTTTGATTGTCAATATTATTGTTCAATTTATTGATAACAATTTACTTGTTCCATTAATTATTAACTCAAAGGTAGAAATCAACGCTTTTGTTTCGATTATGGGAATTATTGTAGGCGGTGCAGCAGCTGGAATTGCAGGTATGTTTTTGGCGATTCCACTACTGGCAATTCTAAAAATTATTTTTGACCGAATTGAATCTTTAGAACCCTGGGGTTATCTTATGGGAAATCATATTCCGCGAAGGTTTGCATGGAGAGTACGCAAAGTAAAAACAGAAAACTAAAAATCTGTTAATTTCTAAAATCATCTTTCTATTTATAGTAAATTCATATCATAATCCGCCTAAAAATTCTAATTACCTCTGAATGCGTCAAACTTTAAAAATAGTTGTTTTTATTTTCTTATGCTTTTGTTTTCAAAGCCTGAACGCTCAGACGGATAAGACAAAAAAAGATACGGCTCCGAAAAAGGACAGTACGGAGATTTATACGAAAATTAAAAATTATTCGAAAAAAAATAAATTCACGCAAACGCTTCATAAACTTCTTTTCAGAACTAAAAAACCTAAAAAAAGAGAAATAATTGAACCGGTTGATAACAATAGAACTTTTGAAGGCAAAATCATTCGAAAAATAAATATTATAACACTCGATCCTTTCGGACATTCGGTTGTTGATACTACAGCAATGCCGCGAAATTGGGGAGAAAGAACTGGAAACAGACTTCATCTTAAAACTAAAAAGTTTGCGATTTACAACCTGCTTTTATTTCGAAAAAATACACCTTATGATTCCTATAAAGTTCAGGAATCGGAACGTTTAATTCGTGCGCAGCGCTATGTTACAGCAGTTCGTACAACAAATGAAATTGTAGGTGCAGCATCTGACTCCGTTGATGTTACTATTCGTGTTCTCGATTCGTGGAGTACCATTCCTCGATTTTCAATTTCAAGCAGTCGTGTTTCGGCTGGATTTAAAGAAAAAGATTTTTTCGGAACCGGACAGCAGCTCGAATATCGTTTTACCAATAGGTTTGACGATGGTGCAAATGGTAACGAAATGACGTATACAGTTCCCAATATTTTAAATACCTATATAGGAACGGTACTGCATTATAATATGGATCTCGATAACAATTATACCAAAAGTGTTAAAGTGGAAAGAGATTTCTATTCTCCCCTTACCAAATGGGCAGGCGGAGTTTTCATTGGTCAAAATTATAGACGAGACACTCTTCAAGCTCCTGATTTAAGTTATGCCTTTCAGTCATTCAAAAATAATTTTCAGGATTTTTGGGTTGGTAAAGCCACGAAAGTATATGAAGATGATAATGAAGCGATTACCAATTTAGTTACTACAGCTCGATTTTTGAATGTTGATTATACCGAATCACCAGATTCATTGTACGATCCCACAAACTTTTATTCCAGCGAAAAATTACTCTTAATGGGAATTGGTCTTAACAGGCGTAAATTTATTAAAGACAATTACATTTTTAGAAACGGCCAGACCGAAGACGTTCCGATTGGAAGAATCTACGGAATTACCTTTGGTTATCAATATAAAAACACTTTTTGGAGACCTTATGTTGGAGCGCAGTTTTCTTTTGGAAACTATTATCGCTTAGGATTTTTGAGTTTTAATTTTGAAGCCGGAACCTTCATCCATCAATCTAAAACCTACGATACAGCTTTCTTGGTTGAATCTAATTATTTTACAAAACTATATACGATAGGAAATTGGAAATTAAGACAGTTTTTTAATCCAAAATTTGTTTTAGGAATAAATCGTGAAAATATTATTGGCGACCAGCTTAACTTAAACGAACAGAACGGAATTGCTGGTTTTAATAGTGCGATTTATGGAACAAGTAAAATGATACTTTCGCTGCAAACACAGACATATTCACCTCATTCCTTATTAGGTTTTCGTTTAAATCCTTTCTTTAATTATTCATTCGCTATCCTGGGAAATCAAAATGATGCCATGATTAAGAATAAACCGTATCAAAAAATCACTTTAGGACTTTTAATCAGTAATGACTATTTAGTATTCAGTTCCTTTCAGCTTTCTCTTTCCTATTATCCTAGTATTCCATATCAGGGCGATAATGTTTTCAAAACCAATACTTTTGAAACAACCGACTACGGATTGCAAAGTTTTGAACTCGCAAAACCCCGAATTGTTGATTATAAATAATCAAAATAAATTAGAAATTTTCGAAATATTTTTTAGCGACTTAAATCTTTAAATATCATTGTTTTATACAACAATTACAAAATAACTCAATCGACGAAACTGCATATTTATTCGACGTAATACATTTCTTTTTTTATTTTTGGCACGGTATATGGAATTCCCTATACAAGATTAACATTTAAATTTTAGAAAAGATGAAAACGATAAAGTTAGCAATCGCCGGATTATTTCTTTTGGTTGCAAATGCCACACAAGCTCAGGTATCTGTTAACGTTAATATAGGTACTCCTCCAGCTTGGGGACCTGCAGGATACACAGAAATGGAATACTATTATCTGCCAGACATTGAAGCCTACTATGATGTACGTTCTGCACAGTTTATTTATTATGGAAGAGGAAAATGGGTTAGAACAACCTACTTACCAAGACAATACAGAAATTACGATTTATATGGAGGTTATAAAGTAGTATTAACCGATTACCACGGAAGAACCCCATATGTGTACTTTGATCGTCATAAAGTAAAATACTATAGAGGATATCATGGTCCAGCACAAAGACCTTACAAACCAAGACCTGCGTATGGATACAGCGAGCCTCGTCATAGACACTATGACAAACACGATAGACACCACGATAAACACGATCATGATCACGATGACCACGGACACGGACATGATCATGGCCACGGAAGAAGATAAAATCTAATTCACTAGTTTTCAGCATAAAGAGAGTATCAAACACATGATACTCTCTTTTTTTATGATTTTATTTCCAGTTGATTTGTTAAAACATTGTATATTTAATATAAATACCTGTAAAGCAGTAAGTTTCGTAAGAAAAAAGTCTGATCTTACTATAATTATACCGTATCTTTGCCGCGAATTTAAAAAATCCAAAAAACAATTTATGAAAAAGAATGTCTATTTACTTTCATTTTTAGCAATGTCATTATTCATCGCTTGCGACAAAAGTGATGATTCAAAGGACAACCAGTCTACGAATAGCATTACGATTACTACAGACCAAGCCACTTTAAATCAAAGACTTGATTTAACAAACTCTGGAGTAGTTGCAATCGAGAACAGTAATGCAACAGGAAAAATGGCAGCTGCAGCATCTACTACATTCCCATTAGTACAAATTGCAGAAGTAAAACCACCGGTTGATGCAAATGGAAGAACTTTACAAGCCAGTCATGTTACAGTAAACGGAAATTATGCGTATGTTTCATACATTATGCGTGGCGATGCCTATTCGGGTGCAATTGATGTTATTGATGTTTCAGATCCTTACAAACCAAAATTAGTTACATCGGCTTTAATCCCTAATACTGATATTACCTCTCTTACATTCTCTGGTTCAAACTTAATTATTGGAGCTGCAAAAGATGTAGATAAAGATCCACTTTTAACTAATAACCCAGCTATTGCATTTAATATGGAATTAAGCTCAGGGCTTCTTACAGATAAATTAAAAACAAACTATTTAGAAAGCAGAGTTACCACAGATGTAGCAGCTAATACTGCTAATTATTTTGCTGTAACAGGAGATAACGGAAGTTTATTTAAACTAAGCAGTTCTACTAAAGCCGTTACCGGAAAAGTAGCTGTAGCTGATTTACGCTCGATTGCTTTAACTAGCGATAAAATTGTTACTTTAAGTGGTACTAAAGGAGTTAATATATACAACCAAACAACGCTTGCCTTACAAAAAAGCTTTTCTACATCTACAGATGTTAGCGGCGCAAAAAGAACAATGGATATTGACGGAACAAAACTTTTTGTTTCTGAAGGAAAAAACGGTCTTGGAGTTTACGACATTAACAGCGGATCAAAATTGCAAACTCTCGGCATTCCAACTGCTGCAGAAGATAACGTAACAAATGCTGTTTCTTTTAATGATGGTTATGCTTTTGTTGCAAATGGAGCTTTAGGCCTTAATGTATATCAATCTGCAACTCAGCTTAATTTATTAGGTTCTGTAGGAATTGCAGGTTCTTCAAACTACGTAAAATCTAGTGGAAATTATATTTACGTAGCAAGCGGAACAGGTGGTTTAAAAATCATTAAAATGGAAAAACCAAGTACAGCTTTCGAAAGTTGTGCTGCTTACGGATTATACAATCAAGGAAGAGATTTGATTTTGAATTCAAATGAAATTAAATCTTATCAAGGAGCAACTGCTATCAATTCGGCTATTGTAAATTCTGGTGCTGTTTTAACACATTGTGGTTCTATTGCAGTTTTAAGCAATTTAACTTTGAATAGTGGTGGTACATTTAATATGAGAGGTAGCATCTCGCAAGGTAAATACCAGCAAACAAACCCAACTGAACTTATTATCAATGACAAAGCAGTCATGAATATTGAAGGTTCTGTTGTGATCTGGGGAGACTTAAGATTAAATAGCGGCGCTACCATTAATTTCGTCAATAGTACTTCTTCTATCACTATTTACGGAAAAGTTACTAAAGGAACAAACGTAAAAATTACGGGAAGTTACGTAGATACCGAAAATAAATTAAAATAAAAGAGATTTTTAAATTTTCAATTTACTAGAAAAGCCGTCAGTATTAAACTGACGGCTTTTTTGTTTTTACACCAAATTAGAACGAAAATTATCAAGCATTAACATTTCATTTAAATACTGTTCCGTAAAATAATTAGTATTTTTGAAGCTATTTCAAAAAAACAACTAACTATACCATGCGAAAAATACAGGTTCAATTTCTTCTTCTATTTTTTATAGGTTTTCAAACTTCATTTGCTCAGCAGCCGCAAAAACCAAACTCAGTCGAAATTTACAATCAAATTAAAAAACTAAACTTTTTAGGTTCTGTATTGTACGTCGCTGCTCATCCCGATGATGAAAATACCCGAATGATTTCATATTTAGCAAATGAAATGAATGCCAGAACCGGATATTTATCTTTAACCCGCGGTGATGGCGGACAAAATTTAATTGGTCCACAACTCCGTGAATTATTAGGCGTTATTAGAACGCAGGAGTTAATTGAAGCTCGAAAAATTGACGGAGGAGAACAGTTTTTTTCAAGAGCAAATGATTTTGGTTTTTCTAAAAATCCAAGCGAAACTTTAGAAATCTGGGATAAAGATAAAGTGCTTGCCGATGTCGTATGGACAATTAGAAAATTTCAGCCGGATATTATTATTAATAGATTCGATCATCGTTCGCCGGGAACTACGCACGGTCATCATACATCGTCAGCTATGTTGAGTGTGGAAAGTTTCAAATTAACAAACGATCCTAAAATTTATCCTGAGCAATTAAAATACGTAACGCCTTGGCAGGTAAAACGTCAGTTTTTTAATCCTTCATGGTGGTTTTATGGAAGTCAGGAAAAATTCGACGCAGCTAATAAATCCAAATTCACCAAACTAGAAACAGGTGTTTATTACACTGGAATTGGAAAATCAAATCAGGAAATAGCAGCTTTAAGCCGCAGCCGCCACCAATCACAAGGATTTGGAAGCACAGGAGTTCGTGGTGAAGAAACTGAATATCTGGAATTAATCAATGGTGAAAAACCAGTCAATAAAGATGATTTATTTGACGGAATAGACACTTCATGGAATCGCGTAAAAAACGGAAAACCCATTGGAGATTTAATCAGCTCAATCATTTCAAAATACAATTTCAACAATCCATTTGCCAGCATACCTGATTTGGTAAAAGTATATGGAATGATCGAAGCTCTAGAAGACAGTCATTGGAAAACTACAAAAGCAGAAGCCGTTAAAAACATCATTGCTTCTTGCTCAGGATTATATCTTGAAGCAGTTGCAAGCGAACAAGAAGCTACTCCAGGAAGTACCATCAAATTAAGTCTTGAAGCCATTAACAGATGTGCGGTTGATATGCAGTTAATAAGTGTTACAACACTTCCAGATAATAAAACAACAACCCAAAATGTAGCTTTGCGAAACAATAACGATCAAAAAATCAATCTTTCGTTACAACTTCCAAACAATATCGAATATACACAGCCATATTGGTTAAAAGAAAAAGCCAGTGTGGGAATGTATACTGTTTCTAATCAGGAAAACATTGGAATTCCTGACATTATAAGAGAAGTAAAAGTAATTTTTAATGTAAAAATAAACGGCGTCCAAATTCCTTTTGAACGTACCGTTGTGTACAAATACAATGACGGCGTAAAAGGCGAAATGTATAATTTCCTTGATATCGTGCCAGAAGTTACAACTTCTATCTTAGAAAAAGTTTTAGTTTTTAGAGATCAGAAAAGCAAAATGATTCCAGTAAAAGTACGTGCTGGAAAAGACAATGTGCAAGGAAATTTACAATTAGAACTTCCTAAAAGCTGGAATATTTCTCCAAAACAAATTCCGTTTACATTAGATAGAAAAGGAACTGAGCAAATATTTTATTTTGAAGTAACTCCTCCTTTAAATCCTGAAGAAGTTATTGCTAAAAGTGTGGCTGTGGTTGATAATAAACGTTTTGACAGAGATCAAACTATTATCGATTTTAGTCATATCACCAAACAAATGGTTTTAAAACCTGCAGAATCAAAATGCATCAGAATTGACTTAAAAACTTCAGGCGATGCCATTGCCTATATCATGGGTGCTGGCGACGAAGTCCCTGAAAGTTTAATGCAGATGGGATATAAAGTTTCTATTTTGAAACCAGAAGAAATCACTCCTGAAAAACTAGATGCTTTCAGTACTGTTATTACTGGAATTCGTGCTTACAATACTGTAAATGCTTTAGCTAACAAACAAAATATTCTATTCAATTTTGTGAAAAGCGGTAAAAATATGATCGTACAATACAATACATACGGTAAATTAGTAACCGATAAAATCGCGCCTTATCCGTTAAAACTATCAAATGACCGCGTAACTGAAGAAAATGCTAAAATTACATTTCTAGCTCCAAATCATCCGGTTTTGAATACGCCAAACAAAATTACTTCAAAAGATTTTGAAGGATGGACACAGGAACAAGGCTTATATTACCCAGATGAATATGATGCCGCCTTCACTCCTATTATCTCATCGCACGATAAAGGAGAATCACCTAAAAATGGTGCCTTATTAGTCGCTCCATACGGAAAAGGATATTATATTTACACTGGTTTGAGTTTCTTCAGAGAATTACCGGAAGGAGTTTCTGGAGCCTATCGATTATTATCGAATATCATTTCGCTAAAGCAGCCGCTTGAAGCTCCAAAGCAAGATTTAAAGCAGTAAATTTTTAGAATATGCAGCCTAAAAAAACAAAAAAATGGAAAAAAAGCTACACCTATGTTCTCGTAGCTAATGCAATCTACATTGCTATTTTTGTCTTAATCATGCAATTATACTCATAACCTATGCAGCTATTTGACTGGATCGTACTTATTGTAACGCTATTATTTATTGTTGGTTATGGTTCTTGGAAAACCCGAGGCAGTAAAAATGTAGAAGATTTCATTTTAGGAAACAACGAAACACCTTGGTATACAGTTGGACTTTCTGTAATGGCCACGCAGGCCAGCGCCATTACCTTTCTCTCTACGCCAGGACAAGCTTATCATGACGGAATGGGCTTTGTGCAATTCTATTTTGGACTCCCAATTGCCATGATAATCATTTGTTATACGTTTATTCCTCTTTACCATAAAAATAAAATTTATACTGCTTATGAGTTTTTAGAAAAACGATTTGATGTAAAAACGCGTTCCCTTGCTGCTATTTTATTCTTGGTGCAGAGAGGATTGGGAACTGGTCTTACAATCTATGCTCCGGCTATTATTTTATCGGCATTATTAGGTTGGAATTTAACTATAATGAACATTATAATTGGGGTTATGGTAATTATCTATACGTTTTCAGGAGGAACAAAAGCCGTTAACGTTACGCAGAAACAGCAGATGTTTGTAATCATGTCTGGAATGTTTATTACCTTTTTTCTAATTCTGCATTATCTTCCAAATGATATGACTTTTACAAGTGCACTGCACATTGCGGGTGCCAATGACAAAATGAATATTGTGAATTTCTCATTCGATCCAGAGGAAAAATATACTTTCTGGAGCGGAATTACCGGCGGATTCTTTCTCGCTCTTGCTTATTTTGGTACAGATCAATCTCAGGTGGGAAGGTATTTATCAGGAAAATCAGTGGCTGAAAGTCAGATGGGATTAATCATGAACGGGCTTTTAAAAGTACCAATGCAGTTTTTTATTCTTTTAACAGGAGTTATGGTATTTGTCTTTTTTCAATTCAATCCGGTACCGCTAAACTTCAATCCGAACAATAAAATTGTAATCGAAAAATCTGCTTTTAAAGAAGAATACCATACTTTAGAAAAAAAATTAAGCAAACTTTCTGAAGACAAAAAAGTAATCAATCTATTGTATATCGATCAGTTGAATCAGGATTACGATAATCCTATTTTGCGTAAAGAACTGGTAACATTATCAAACAAAGAAAAAGATCTTCGTGATCGCGCTAAAGAAATCATTTCAAGAGCCGACAGTAATAGCGAAACCAATGATAAAGATTATGTTTTCTTCCATTTTATTCTGCATTATTTACCAAAAGGATTAATTGGTTTATTATTGGCTGTTATACTTTCTGCTGCCATGTCTTCAACTGCTTCTGGATTAAATGCTTTGGCTTCTACAACTGCAATTGATATTTACAAAAGAAATGTAAAAACCGAAAAATCAGAAAAGCACTATCTTAATGCTACTAAATTCTTTACCTTGTTTTGGGGAGTTATCGCTATTCTTTTTGCCTGCGTAGGAACTTTATTTGAAAACTTAATTCAGCTTGTCAATATTATCGGTTCTATCTTTTACGGAACCGTTTTAGGAATATTCCTGGTTGGATTTTACCTAAAAAGAGTTCAGGCAAAGCCAATGTTTATCAGTGCTATTATTAGCCAGCTGACCATTTTCGGAATCTATTATTACATGATTTACAGTCAGGAAAAATTAGGTTATTTATGGCTGAATTTCATTGGCGCAATTTTGACTATTGCATTATCGCTTCTGTTACAGGTTTTATTCTTTAGAGGAAAACCAAATGATGATCAGGTAATTTTAGACTAATAAAATACACTCAATTCTAATACAAAATGCTCTTTATTAAGTTTGAAAACTTAAAAGAGCATTTTTAAAAACTACAAGTTTATAGTTCTATCACAAAATCTTTATCTTTGAGAAAGTTACTCTTAAAGAAAGCATTATGAAAGACTTAAAGAAATACAGTAATAAAACTAAAGCTGCTTTTGTTTTATTGATTGTAATGCTTTTGATTCTGTTAGGAAACTTCAATACACTGCAAAATTCCAAAAACGTAAACGAAAATATTAATGCTATTTACAAAGACCGTCTGGTTGTAGCACATTATATTTTTCAATATTCCAAACAGCTTCATTTTATAAAAGGCGAAGCTGAAAAATTAGATTTAAGTGACAATATTAAAAAAGACGAAATCATTCATACACTCAATATCATTCACAATATTGATGATTTGTACGCCAAAACTGTTTTAACAAATAAAGAAAAATAATACTTCGATACATTTTTAAGCGCCTGCAAAGAAATAAATCATCAAGTAGAAAATAAAAACTGGAATAAAATTGCCAGTTCAAGTGCCGAAGCTCTAAAAACTTTAGATGCTTTATCGCAGATTCAGATTGAAGAAGGCAAACTAAAACTGGCTGCAGCAAACACCATGTACAGCAAAAATAATAGTCTCGGACAGCTTCAAATCGCGCTTCTGATTATTCTTGGAGGTATTACTTTTTATCTCTTAATCAAAAAAATAAAGAAAACCATTAAAATTCCTGAACCACCTAGTTTGAATTAAAAATTTAGCATAAAAAAAATTCCAAAACCCGAAAGCTTTGGAATTTAGAAATTTTATATTGAAATTTTAAAACCTTATCTGCTCCATTCAGCGATACTGTCTTTATTCATTTTAACATAATCTTGATTGTTTGCCGCTTCTGCAGCTGCTAAAGAAGCTTTTGCAGTTTCAACCGCACCTTTTTTATCTCCTTGTTTCGCTTGGATTAACGATTTAAGTCTTGAAACATAATATGGTTTTTCAGCACTCATATCCAAAGCTTTATCAACGTATGTTCTTGCAGTTTCGATATTCCCATTTGACGAGAATAAATATTGAGCAGAAGCATAATAATCATTCCAAGTTGGACCAGACAATGTTTTTTCGATACTTGCTGTAGCTGTTTTTGCAGTTGGCACTTCAAATTTCAAAGCTACATGAGAGTTTTCCCAAGACATTTCTAAATATGCAAAATTAGGATCTAAACCGTTAATTCCAATTGTAAAAGTTTCAACCGGCGTTGGCAATGCATCCTCTTTTACAGTTGTTCTCAAAGCTACATAAGCATCACTCCAGTTTTCAGGTAATCCCCAATTATCAGTTGAAAGGTAAAAAATCACTTCCCAGCTTTCAATTTTAGGAATAGTATAAATTGAATATTTTCCTTTTTTAAGAGTTTTTCCGTCGATCACTACATCATCACTAAAATTAATGACCGTATTTTCATTAGCTCCCGTTCTCCAAAGTTTCCCAAACGGAACTAGATTCCCAAAAACAGCCCTTCCTCTGGCACCTGGTCTAGAATATGTAACTTCTACATCAGTTAATCCAACAGTTTGTTTTATATAAGCTTTTGGACTAGCCTGAGGCGTTCTAACCTGTGCTTCAGATGCAAAAGGAGCCACAAATATGGCTAATGCAATAAGTAATTTTTTCATTATTAGAGTTTATTTGTTTTTTTCAAATTTACAAATTCAATAAGGGAAAGAATGTTAAATTTTATATAATTCAAGGCTTTAACTGTGATATTTTTTGCGCATTTAATTCATTAAAATGACTGATTACAAGATCAGCTTCTGATAAATCCTGCAGGTTAGAATTTGCACTTCTGTAACCTACGCAATAAATTCCAGCACCTTTCGCCGCTTTTATACCGTTTGTACTGTCTTCTATGATGATGCATTCTTCTTTTGGGGCAATCGACAATGAAGCAGCGTGAATAAAGATCGCCGGATTTGGTTTTGACTGCGGAAAATCCTCTCCGCTCACAATATGTGAAAAATACTGATGAAGATTAAATCTTGTAAAAACACGTTCGATAGTAACTTTTGATGCCGAAGAAGCCAAAATCAGCTGCATACCATTTGCATACAAATCTTTAATTAATTCTTCAACTCCTTCCAATAGATATAAATCTTGTTTGGTATCGAAAGCATCGTTGAAAATATTTCTTTTTCTCTGAATTAAATCTTCAACCTCGTGCTCAATAACTGGGAAAAATCCTTTAAGAGTCTGGAAAGTATTTCGAGTTGATAATCCAGTAAATGAAGTATACATTTCTTCTGAAACATCAATATTTAACTCTGAAAATTGTTGGTAATAAGCATAACGATGAACGGGTTCTGTATCGACAATTACGCCGTCCATATCAAAAATTACTGTTTTAATCATTTTTTTTAAAAGGTGCTAAGGTTCTGAGGGGCAAAGGTTCAAAGGTTTTTCTACTGTAACTGAATACTGAATACTAAGAAAAACTACTCTTCCTTTGCAATTAAATAACGAATAACCGTTTCAGCTGCGTGCAGACCAAATAATCCTGGCATATAACTGTTGGTTCCGTAGAATGATTTTTTGAAGTTTTTACCGTCGGTTAACTTTAAGCTCTTTTCGTTTTGAATTTCCGAAGAAAAAACCACTTTCAATTTGTTGATTTTTACAGCTTTTAATCTTTTACGGATTGTTTTAGAAAAATAACAGTTGATTGTTTTAGAAATATCGGCCACTTTTACTTTAGAAGCAAGCATCTTTCCTCCTGCTCCCATACTGCTTATGATTTTAACTCTCTTGCGTTTTGCGGCTATAATTAAATTCAATTTTGGAGTGATACTATCAATACAGTCCAAAACATAATCAAACTCTGGAGAAACGATTTCAAAAGCCCTTTCTGGAGATAAAAACTCTTTTACTCGAGTTAAATTTAATTCAGGATTAATATCCATTAAACGATCACCTACAATTTTAATTTTTGGTTCGCCAACTGTAGAATGCAACGCTGGTAATTGTCTGTTAATATTTGTAATATCAACTACATCGCCATCAACAATAGTCATATTTCCAACTCCTGCTCTCGCCAAAAATTCAGCAGCAAACGATCCTACGCCGCCTAATCCTACTACTAATACATTTGCATTACGCAAGTTTTCCAATCCTTCTTTTGTAAATAAAAGCTCAGCTCTTTCTGTCCACTCTGCCATATTTTATTTTTTGTTGTTTTTAGTTTTTATGTTTCAAGTTTGATGTTTAGGGTTGTCAGGCTGAACGAAGTCAAAGCATGATTTCTAAAATATCTCACTTCTTACTTTCTTTCAAATATATTTTTATAATTACTTGAAATAAGACTCTGTAATTCTTTTACTTCTAAATCTTTATATTCAGCTACTAAATTATACACTTGCTCAATTCCTTCTTCAATTGTATCCGTTTCTAAAAAGAAACGATCACTGGGAACATTTTGGAAAACACTTTTTAAATCTGGATTTCTCAATAAATACTTCCCGAATGAAATATAAAAACCTTCTTTAATAAGTTGTTCAGCCACTTGAATGTTTTTTGAAAAACCATGAATAATCATTGGAACAGAAATATTCAATTTCTTTTTAACTGCAATTACTTCTTGAAATGCTACCACACAATGAATTACAACTGGTTTCTTATATTTTTCGGCTAAAAGCAATTGTTTTTCGAAAACAGGAATTTGTTTGTCCAATGGCATTTCGATTCGTTTATCTAAACCACATTCGCCTACTGCCAGACAATTTTTGTTTTGAAGTTTTTCTTCGATAATTTCCAACTCAAAATCAATTTGATCGCCTTTTATATACCACGGATGAATTCCGATAGAATAAAATGGAATCGAAGCATCAAATTCCTGCGGATATTGATTGACCAATTCTAATATATTAGACTGATTTGTAAATTTATGAGTATGAAAATTAAAATATTCCATTAATGAAAAGTTTTCACTCCCGCTTTAATTTCTACCTTTAAATCGTTCTCTAAAGGAACAAGCGGACAAGAATATTTATGATTATAAGCACAATACGGATTGTAAGCTTGATTAAAATCAACTGCAATTGTATTGCCTTTTGGAATTTTTAAGTCAATATATCTGCCGCCAATGTAGCTTTCTTTTCCGCATGTTAAATCCGAAAAAGGCAGAAACAAATGATCTTTATATTCTTTTTGTTTAGAAAGTTCAATGTTTCTGTATACGTTCAACTGCATTTCTTTCCCTTCTAAAGTAAAATACAATGTTCCATACTTAATATATTGCGGAGTTCTTGCTCCTGTTGTTTTCATTTCGAAAACTTTTTCATTTTGAGCCTTTACGAATTTTGCATTCACAAAATACTTTCCATTAATCGGATAAAAATCTAAAGTTTTAAAGGTTTTCAGATCTTCTTCCATTAACGGACTTGTCTTAGCATCAGCATATTCAGAGTTAATCTGCTTTTGAAATTTTTCTGTTTCAGCGCGGTTGAATTTCTTCTGACTAAAACTAAAGCCAAAAGTCAGTAAACATATTAGGATTAAGCCTTTTTTCATCTTTGAAAATTTTCTGCAAAAATAGTTTAAAAGTAATAAAGCAGCAACCGTTCAAAGTTACAAAGTTTCCTAACTTTGTTGCAAATACAAGAATTATAATGCTAAAAACCGCTTTTAACCACTACATCAACAATTTTAAAGGATTTACTAGAGAAATTTGGATACTTACATTAATCACTTTTATAAATCGTGCAGGTACAATGGTACTGCCTTTTTTATCAAAATATTTAAAAGAAGATCTCCATTTTACTTATAATCAGGTTGGATGGATAATGGTTTCATTTGGGCTAGGTTCTATGCTGGGTTCATGGCTTGGCGGTAAACTTTCGGATAAAATCGGTTTTTATAAAATCATGATTTTCAGTTTGTTTACCAGCGGTGTCTCACTTTTCTTTGTACAATATATTACGACTTTCTGGGGACTTTGCATAGCTATGTTTGTCTTAATGACTATAGCTGATATGTTTAGACCAGCGATGTTTGTGTCGTTAGGTGCTTATGCCAAACCCGAAAACAGAACTCGTGCTTTAACACTGGTACGTCTTGCCGTAAACTTAGGTTTTGCTGCTGGTCCGGCTCTTGGAGGTATAATTATTATGGGAATGGGCTATTCAGGACTTTTTTGGGTTGATGGTGCTTCTTGTATTCTTTCGATATCTATTTTCGCTCTATTGGTAAAAGAAAAGAAAAAAGTAGAACACGATGACAAAGCCGAAAGCAAATCTGATGTAAAATCTGTTTTTCACGATACCATTTTTTGGGTTTTCTTATTTGTGAGTTTTATTACCGCGATTATTTTCTTTCAGCTGTTTACGACTTTACCTTTATATCATAGTGAACAATTTGGTTTAAGCGAATTCCAAACTGGATTATTAATGACCCTAAACGGGCTTTTAATATTTGCACTCGAAATGCCAACCGTTGGTTTTATGGAAAGAAAAGCATTTCCTAAAATCAGAATTATCATTATTGGCTCTTTTATAATGGCTTTCAGTTATATATTACTCCTTATAAATATTTGGGCTGGAATACTTGTTATAGCTATGATTTGTATTTCGATTGGAGAAATTCTCACCTTTCCTTTTTCAAATGCTTTTGCCTTAAGTCGTGCTCCACGCGGACAAGAAGGCCGTTATATGGCTTTGTATACAATGAGTTTCAGTTTAGCACATATTGTAAGTTCTAAAGTGGGTTTTGAAATCATATCTGATTTTGGCTATCAAATTAACTGGCTATTTATGGCTTGCATTGGCTTCTTAGCAACTTGCTGCTGTCTTTGGATTAAGAAGGCGCTACTTCTCGAAAAAAAGAAATAATTCTTCGCCTTATATTAAAACACTATTATTCAAATCATTAACTTTGATTCTGAATACTTTCCGCATGCTTTTTTGTTTAGAAAAACTAAAAATTTAGTTAATAAACTATATTTATAGTTGCGTAACTAAAAAAATAGTTGTACGTTTGAATTAAAATTAGAAAACATGCAAAAGTTAACCAACAAAGAAGAAGAAATAATGCACATTTTATGGAAGCTGAAAAAAGCTTTCGTAAAAGAAATTCAGGCAGAAATAACTGAAGATCAACCGCATTACAATACGCTTTCGACTATTGTTCGAAATCTGGAGGAAAAAGGTTTTGTGGCGCATAACGCATTTGGAAATACGCATCAATATTATCCAATTGTAACTTTAGAAGCCTACAGCAAAAAATACATGAAAACTGCAATTGATAATTATTTCAACAGTTCTTATAAAAATATGGTGTCCTTTTTTGCAAAAGAAGAAAAAATATCTGCAGATGAACTGCGTGAAATTTTAGAAATGATCGAAAATCCAAAAGATAAAAAATAATAATCCATGGAAGCACTTTATTTATATATCGCAAAATCGGCCGGTTTAGTTATACTATTTTACTGTGCTTATTATTTTTTACTCCGCAAAGAAACATTCTTTACTACAAACAGATGGTTTTTATTAACAGGTCTGATTACTTCGGCTGTTCTTCCTTTAGTATCTTATACCAAAGTAATTTGGATAAACGCCTCTCCTATTTCAAATTTAAATCCTCAAGAAATTCCGTTTCAACCTATAAAAAATGAAGTTCATGAAATTAACTGGATTTACGTTATCTCTCTGATTTATGGAGTTGGATTTTTAATTCTCTTAATAAAATTTGCTTTAGATTTTTATAGTCTGCAATCCATTTTAAAAGGAAAGAAAATTCATCAGCAGGCAGACTTTAAATTTATTGATACTAACGAAAATATCGCTCCATTCTCGTATTTTGAATATATCGTATACAACTCATCAATGTATACCGATACTGAACTACAGAATATTATTGAACATGAAAAAGTACACAGCGATCAAAATCATACAATCGATGTTTTATTATCGCGTGCATTTTGTCTGCTGTTTTGGTTTAATCCAATCATCTGGATTTACAAAAAGGCGATTGTTCAGAATTTAGAATTCATTGCAGATAAAGAAGCAGCCAAGAAGTTAAGCGATAAAAAATCGTATCAATACACACTTTTAAAAATAACAACACACGAAAGCTGTGTTGCAATCACCAATCATTTTTATCAATCATTAATCAAAAAACGAATTGTCATGTTAAACAAAAATCAATCAAAAAAGAGAAATTCCTGGAAGTACTATGTTGTAATTCCAGCACTTGTAGCATTTGTTTTAGTTTTTCAAGTTGAAACTATTGCAAAAGAAAAACAGCAGATTGTACAATCAGGCAATGGAGAAATAAAATCCCTGGATGTGTACAAAATCAAAAAAACTTCTACTGATGCTGATTTAAAAGAAATCAAAGAGAAATTAAAATCAATTCACAACGTTGATTTTCAAGCTTCTGAAATTAAGCGTAATGCTCAAAATCAATTAATTTCTATTAAAATTGATATTAAAAACGGAAAACAAACTGCGCAGTCTATTCAGACTTCAGGAAATGAAGCTATTAAAGATTTTGGAATATTAGTTACAACAGATGAAAATGGAATCAAAAAAATTGGAATCCAAACTACTTCTGAACAAACAAATTCTTCTACAAAAACCACTAAACAACCAAAAGTTGCTATCAGCAACGAATTAAAAAATAAAATTGAAACCAATGCTGACACTCATTCTTCTACTAGTACAAAAACTAATAATAATATTAGTACAAATATTAGCACTTTTGTAACAACCAATACAAATAGCAATGCTTCGACTAAAGTTGTAACCACCAATAATGGCTCTAATGTAACTGTTTATTCTTCAACTAATAAAACTCCTTTAGGATCACAGCTTATTATTATTGACGGTGAAGAAATGCCTGCCGGTTTTGATATCGAAGATATTGACAACGGTAAAGTTAAAAGTGTCAGTGTTTATAATGGTACAAATGCATTAGCCAAATATGGTGACAAAGGCGCCAACGGAGTAATCGAAATCGAAACTCGCAAATAAAAACCAAAATGCAAAAACTAACCAACAAAGAAGAAGAAATCATGCATATTTTATGGAAGCTGAAAAAAGCTTTTGTAAAAGAAATTCAAGCAGAGATTTTAGAAGATCAGCCACATTACAATACTTTGTCAACCATTGTACGTAATTTGGAAGATAAAGGATATGTAGCACACAATGCTTTTGGAAACACACATCAATATTATCCTATTGTAAGCATTGAAGATTACAGAAAAGGTTTTATGAGCACGGCGATAGATAATTATTTTAACAGCTCTTATAAAAGTATGGTTTCGTTTTTTGCGAAAGAAGAAAAAATTTCTGCCGACGAATTACGAGAAATCTTAGAAATGATCGAAAATCCAAAAAAAGAAAAATAACCAGTATGGAAGCACTTTTCATTTTTATCGCAAAAGCAAGCGGATTAATTACTTTGTTTTATTTTGCTTACTATTTTTTACTCCGCAAAGAAACCTTTTTTAATAGCAGCCGATGGTTTTTATTAGCAGGACTTTTAACTTCGGTTATCCTACCATTTGTAATCTATACAAAAGTTATCTGGATAGATCCATCTCCTGTTGCTTACGAACCGGTTTCTTATGTTCCTATTGCAAATCATAATTATATTCCTTCTCACACTTCTCAGATTGCTGAAGAAGAACCTTTTGAAATAAACTGGAATTTAGTTTCCCTTGCTGTTTATACACTTGGATTTGCTGCCTTTATGATAAAATTCGGAATTGATTTCTATAGTCTGAATTCCGTTTTAAAAGGAAAGAAAATTGAGCAGCAGGAAGATTTTAAGTTTGTAGATGTAAATGAAAATATTGCGCCTTTCTCCTATTTCGATTATATCGTTTACAATTCATCACTTTACAGTGAGGCAGAATTACAAAGTATTCTCGAACATGAAAAAGTGCACAGCGATCAGTATCATACTGTAGATGTAATTATTTCAAGGATTTTTTGTATTCTTTTTTGGTTCAATCCAATTATCTGGCTCTACAAAAAAGCCATTTTACAAAACCTAGAATTTATTGCCGACAATGAGGCTTCAAAAAAAATATCAGACAAAAAAGCGTATCAGTATACTCTTTTAAAAATAACAACACACGAAACTTGTGTTGCAATCACCAATCACTTTTATCAATCATTAATCAAAAAACGAATTGTTATGCTTAACAAAAATCAATCAAAAAAATGGCATTACTGGAAATACTATGCCATCATTCCAGCCCTAGGAGCATTTGTATTATTATTTCAAATTAAAACTATTGCACAGGAGAAAAAACGAGCACAAGAAAACGAAATTACCGTATCTAAAAATCAAGATTCGGAAATCTTTAAAATCAGCAAATCAACAACAGATCAAGAATTAAAAGACTTAACTGCAAAACTTAAAACCGACCATAATATTGATATCAAGATTTCTGATGTTAAAAGAAATAGCAAAAACGAAATTACAGGTATTAAAATCAAAATGGTTAAAGAAAATGGCAAAATGCAGATTATAGAAATGAACAGTTCTGATGCTATAAAAGACTGCAGTGTTGTTTTAAATACCGATGATGAAGGAAATAAAGACATTAGTTTAATTACTGAAGGTCAAACTGAACATCCTTTAGTTACAAGAAATAATGTCGTAATAAAAGATTTTAATGAAAATGATGCCGATCCTGTTGTAGGAAATTCTGCTGTAGCACCTGTTGCACCAGCGGCTCCCGTAGCACCTGTATTTCCAGCTGAACCTATGCCTCCTCTTCCAGCAATCGATATGTCAAAAATGCCACGACCACCTGCAGCTCCTACAAATCCTAAAGACAAAGTTGCAATGGCAAAGTTTGAAAAGGAAATGGCCGAGTTTGAGAAAAAAATGGAAGCATTCGAACCAGATTTATCTAATTACGAAAAACAAATTGATGCTATCATGGCAGAACGCAGTGCTATTTTCGAAAAACAAATGGAGCAGTACGAAGTTGCAATGGAAAAGTTCAATAGCAACATGGAAAAATTCAATATTGACATGAAGTTTAAGTATGGAAATGATTCTAAAGAGTACGAAAATGGCATCAAGCAATATGAAAAAGACATGAAGCAATATGAGTTTGACATGAAACAGCATGAAAAAGCAATGCAGCAGCACGCTAAAGATATGAAACAAAGAGAAAAAGATATGAAGCAGCGTGAAAAAGACATGAAACAGCGTGAAAAAGATTTAAAAGCCTGGGAAAAAGAAAACAGAAAAGCTTAATACCTTTTACATTTTATATACTTGAAAAAGACTTTGCTAAACGCAAAGTCTTTTTTTTATATCTTTGAAAAAACAAATCTACTATGTTTAAAATATTAGCCAAACTAAACAAAATTCTTCTGCCTAGTTTTACTAAACAAGGTTTAGATATTTCTAAAGCCAAAAAATGGCAGATGGCTATAATTGGCTATCGTGCTTACGTTACAAAGCGTGCCCTAGGCAATTAAAAAATACATCCTTCTTTATCATTTAACCGAAAATAAATTTCCTATTTTTTGGTGTTATTATTTTTATGAAAAATAGAGAATTCAACCTTCCTCCTGTTCCAGCGGTATTATTAGCAATTATAAGCGTACAATGTGGCGCTGCTATTGCAAAAATACTTTTCCCTGTTATTGGAGCAGCGGGAACAGCATCACTTCGTATTGGAATTTCAGCTTTAATTTTATTACTGGCTTACAGACCAAATTTTAAAAACATAACGAGAGCACAATGGAAAATTGTAATTCCTTATGGTGTATCATTGGGAGCCATGAATTTAGTGTTTTACTTCGCTATTGAAAGAATCCCTATCGGATTGGCTGTTACTTTAGAATTTGTTGGACCATTATTATTAGCTATTATAGGTTCAAAACGTCTGATAGACTATTGCTGGGTTTTATTAGCAGCCATTGGAATTTTATTTATAGCTCCCTGGACAAATGATCGCTTAGATTCTCTTGGCGTTTTATTTGCTCTTCTAGCAGGTGCTTTTTGGGCAGGTTATATAGTCTTAGGGGGTAAAATTTCTAAAATAATGAATAGCGGTTACGCAGTTTCTACCGGAATGTTATTTGCTGCTATTTTAGTCCTTCCTTTTGGATTTTTAGAAAACGGATTTGTTAATCTTACTCCAAAATTCTTCGGAATGGGAATTGCTCTGGCGCTTTTATCAAGTGCAATTCCATTTACTTTAGAAATGAAAGCTTTAGGACAGCTTCCTCCACGAACTTTCAGTATTCTAATGAGTTTAGAGCCAGCGGCAGCTTCAATTTGTGGTTTTATCTTTTTACAGGAAAATTTAAACTTATACGAAATTTTCGCTGTAATTTGTGTAATTATTGCATCGGCAGGAAGTACTCTGACAGCGAAAAAATAAATTTTAAATAATAAAAGCTCTGCATTTACAGAGCTTTTATTTATTCAAGAATTCGTATTTCAATTAGCTTTTTGGCAATAACACTGTGTCAATTACATGAATTACTCCATTTGACTGGTTTACATCGGCAATTGTAACTTTTGATTTGTTACCATTTTCATCGCTGATGTACAAATCTTTACCTTTCATCCAAGCTGTTAATGTACCACCGCTTACTGTTTTTATAGAAGCTTTTCCTTTACCATCTTTAATTGCTTTAGCAATATCAGCCGCATTCCATTTTCCAGAAACAACATGATAGGTTAAGATTGTTTGAAGTTTCTTTTTGTTCTCAGGTTTTAAAAGTGTTTCAACAGTTCCTTTTGGTAATTTATCAAAAGCTGCATTTGTTGGAGCAAAAACCGTAAATGGTCCTTTTCCTTTTAAAGTCTCTACTAAATCTGCCGCTTTTACAGCCGCTACCAAAGTGGTATGATCTTTTGAATTAACTGCATTTTCAATAATATTTTTGTTAGGATACATGGCAGCTCCTCCTACCATAACTGTTTTTTGAGCATTCGATGTAAATGCAAATCCTAAAGCCAAAACTGCTGCTGCTAAAAATTTTCTAGTTTTCATAATGTATATTTTAAGTTATAAGCACATTTACGCAGATAAATTTGTTTTGGTTTTAAGAATAATCAAAAAATAATTAAAAAAAATCGCAAACTAGTAAAGAAGCCAGTAAAATTAAGCTTTGAAACATTTCACCTTTTTCACAAAAAACTTAAAAAATAGTAAATATTATTCTTATATTGTTACTAAATTCAGAACCAAAAACCAGTTATCATGAAAAATCTACCCAAAAAAATCCGAAGTAAAAAATTAAGTTCTAGAGTCGATTTAACCGCAATGGTCAGCGTTTCTTTCCTGCTGATTATATTTTTCATGGTTGTTGGCGAATTATCGAAGCCTAAAACTCTCGCTCTAAGTTTACCAGATCGAGATCGAGGTTGTGGCGAACCTACAGCAGGTTGTTACATAGGCAACCGTTTTTATACTGTTCTATTAGGCGAAAACGACAAAATAATAACATATACGGGAATCTTGAATTATCCTATTAAGAAAACAAATGAGACCAATTATAGTGAAAATGGATTTAGAAATGAATTAAACATTGTCAATAAAAAAATTCTTGAATATTCAGCTACTATAGGAAAACCAAATCGAGGCGCAATTGTTTTTATAAAACCATCCAACAAAAGTAATTATGGAAATTTAGTTAATATTTTAGAAGAGATGCGACTGGCTAATATTGAATCTTATGCTATTGTAGATGAATTTACACCTGAAGAATCAAAATTACTGGCCTCTAATTAGTAAATAGAAAGCTAACAATTAAATCTATTTTTTATGCAAAATCTACCAAAAAAAGTTCGAAGTAAAAAACTAAACTCAAGAGTTGATTTAACCGCTATGGTTAGTGTTTCATTTCTATTGATTATATTTTTTATGATTGCAACTGAATTGAGAAAACCGAAAGTTATGGATTTAACCCTTCCATATTATGATCCAAAATGGGATCATATTATTAGTTGCGGAGTTGGATCAGATGATCGTTTAATTACAGTTATATTAGATGACAATAACAAAATAGTAACATATTCAGGTCTTTTATTTGATCCTTTTGAAAAACCAAAACAAATCAGTTATGGCAAAAATGGAATACGCAAAGAACTCTTTAATAAAAAGAAAAGAATCTTAGAATATTCGACAGCAATGGGAAGATCTAATCGGGGGCCAATTGTAATTATAAAACCAAGTAAAAATTCTAATTTCAAAAATTTGATAGATATTCTCGATGAAATGGCAATTACTGGAATTGATACTTATGCGATTGTTAACGAATTTACTCCCGAAGAGTCAAGATTATTAGCTTCAAATTAATTTAAAAATCATTTTCAAAACGGTTCTCGACTCCGCTCGAACTGACAACCTGAAACTTTAAACATAAAAAAAAGTCCCACAGTAATGTGGGACTTTCTATTTATAAAAAGCTAAGAATTATTTTTTCTCAGTTTTTTCCATTTTAGCTTTTAAAGCAGCTAATACATCATTGTTGTCACCTAAAGTCGCAGCTGGTGCGTTAGTAGATGCAGATGCAGTAGTTTCAGCAGCAGCTTTCACGTTTTTCTCTTCTTCTTCTCTGAAGATAGCAGTGTGAGAAGCAACAACTCTTTTGAATTCTTTGTTGAATTCGATTACTTTGAAATCAGCTGTATCACCTTTTTTCAATTTCTTTCCGTCTTCTTTTTCAAGGTGACGAGTTGGAATGAAAGCAACGATATCATCTCCGAATTCTACAGTAGCTCCTTTGTCAACAATTTCAGAAATCTCACCGTTGTGGATAGTTCCTACAGCGAAAGAATCTTCGTATTGATCCCAAGGATTAGCAGTAGTTTGTTTGTGACCTAAAGATAATTTACGTCCTTCAACATCTAATTCTAATACAACAACATCAAGTTTTTCACCAACGTTTACAAACTCAGATGGGTGTTTAATTTTCTTAGTCCAAGATAAGTCAGAGATGTAGATTAATCCATCAATTCCTTCTTCTAATTCTACGAAAATACCAAAGTTTGTGAAGTTTCTAACGATACCTGTATGTTTAGAACCTACTGGGTATTTAGAAGTAATGTCAGTCCATGGATCTTGAGTTAATTGTTTGATACCTAATGACATCTTACGATCTTCTCTGTCAAGAGTTAAGATAACTGCTTCAACAACATCTCCAACTTTCACGAAGTCCTGAGCAGAACGTAAGTGAGTTGACCATGACATTTCAGAAACGTGGATTAAACCTTCAACACCTTCAGCAACTTCGATAAATGCACCGTAATCAGCGATTACAACTACTTTACCTTTAACTTTATCACCAACAGTTAAGTTAGCATCTAAAGCATCCCATGGGTGAGCGTTTAATTGTTTCAATCCTAATTGAATTCTTGTTTTCTCATCATCGAAATCAAGGATTACAACGTTTAATTTTTGGTCTAATTCAAGAACTTCACTTGGGTGGTTGATTCTGCTCCAAGAAAGGTCAGTAATGTGAATTAATCCGTCAACACCACCTAAGTCAATGAACACACCATAAGAAGTAATGTTTTTAACAACACCTTCTAGTACTTGTCCTTTTTGTAATTGACCGATGATCTCTTTTTTCTGTACTTCAATATCAGCCTCGATAAGAGCTTTATGAGATACAACAACGTTTTTGAATTCGTGGTTGATTTTTACCACTTTGAATTCCATCATTTTGTTTACATATACATCGTAGTCTCTAATTGGCTTAACGTCAATTTGAGATCCAGGTAAGAACGCTTCGATTCCGAATACGTCAACAATCATACCTCCTTTAGTTCTGCATTTAACAAAACCGTTAACGATTTCTCCAGTTTCATTTGCTGCAATAACTCTATCCCAAGATTTGATAGTACGTGCTTTTCTGTGAGATAATACTAATTGACCTGTTTTATCCTCACGGATGTCGATTAATACTTCTACTTTGTCACCTACTTTTAAATTTGGGTTGTAACGAAATTCGTTTAAAGAAATAACACCTTCAGATTTAGCATTGATATCAACGATAACGTCTCTATCTGTAATTCTAACTACAACTCCTTCAACTACTTCTTCTTGATCTGTAGCGATGAAAGTTTTTGATACTAGTTCTTCAAACTCTTGCAAGTTTTTCTCATCTACTGCATCGATTCCTTCTTGGAAGTTGTGCCAGTTAAAATTTGCTAAAAACTCTTCTTGTGATTTTGTTTGTTCAGACATGCTGATAAAAAAATTTGTATTCTGTTTTTCTCGAGTTCCTCTATGCGATAGAAAATACAGAAGTTGTTTTACATAAATGGTTGATACCTAAAGGAAACTCTTCTCTGCCAAAAGGTCTGCAAAATTACTACATTTTTTTGTAATTACAAATAGATAAGCAACTTATTATTTATCCAGCAATATTTTTGAGAGTTCATTATTAACAGCGATATATTCTACAATCTGATTACTATCAAATTTAATATTGCCTTTATTGTCTAATTTTGAAGTCTTATTATCTATCGATAAATAATTTTTTCCTGATTTTGATTTATAGAGTGTAAACACACTGTGGCTATCCGTTTCGCTGTTAACAGCTTTACTTAATAAATCAAAATTATCACGATTGCCTGCTAGTATATCTGTAATTATCTGCTGTTGATTTTCAATGTAACTAAACGCAGGCAGTGTAATTTCTTCGTACCATGAATTGGTAGATTCTGAAAAAGGTTTTTGAGCCTCTAAATAAGGTAGAAATGCAGAAATTGCAGCTACAATAACAAATTCTATTGCCCAAATCACCCAAAGAAATGTTCCGCTTACTATCGCTCCACGAATACCCCATGTACCATATTGATTAACCTGGCCTATATATTCGAAAACAAGATCTGGTCGAAATATCAATGAGAAGACTTGTAAAAACTCAATATTGCTTACTGTAATTCCTATTCTATTTGAACCGTAACTTTCTCCTGCATTCATTACTAGATCTATCCAGATTGCCCAATGAAAATACAATGCTAAAAAAGCTCCTGCTAATCCAATGATACAACCTAAAAGCGGATTCCTAACTTTTCCTTTTTTAATCACAAATACAGAAATCACAAATCCTACAAGAAATCCAAAACCTATTGTAATAAAAAAGTTAATGTATATAAAAGGAATATACCAAATGCAGTAGGCATATATTAATCCCAATATTGGAAACGCTACAACACTAGCTAACAAAAAATATAAAATAAAGCTTAACGAAAACCTTCCTGATGGTTTGTAATACTTGTCCATAAAATAGTTATGATTTAATTATCTGCATTTTAATCTTCAAAAGTCGAAAGCTGAAAAAAAATCTTTAAAAATTTCCCATTAAACAAAATGCAAGAATAATACTATTTTTTGAACTTGCAAAATTGAGTTACTATTAATTAACAAAACTGAAATTGAGCTCTTCGATATCAAAATTTTCTTTTTTTATTTAATCTTTAATTTTATATCAAAATGCTTGTAACTGTTTAGAATCCTTATTTATTTGACTCCAAAGTTCTGATTTTAAAAATTTACCATTTTCAAAATGTAATTGTAAAGAAGGAAAAACACCAAATGAATATTTATTGCCTATATCAAATTCAAGATATAAGTAAGACGAATTAAAAGCATTATCCTCGCCGGACCAAAGTAAGTTTAAGGTTAAAAAATGAATTTCAGGAATTTTTTTCAATTTGTTTTGAGGCACATACAAACTTTTGTTTTTGAAAGATATTTTGAATAAATCCCACTGTTTTCCATTAGACCTAATTAATATATTTTCACCTGTTTTATAAAACAATTGCACTTGTGTAACTTTCTTTTTACCACTAATAATTTCGTTACAAAATTTTTCAAGTTTTGAATCAGTAAAATTAAACCGAACTACTTCTTTAGTATTCAAAACAAATATAAAATTCTGAGGTCTTTCAATTCGATCCTTATGTGCATAAGTAACATAGCATAAAAGAAAAACAACAACAAATAAAACTTTTCTAATAAATTCCACTGATAAATAATTTTTATTCCAAAAAAAACTTCTTTAAAAGAAAACAAATAGCATTATAAAAATGGTAATTATAACAACTAGCGCAGTTACAAAAACAGCAATATTAATATCTTCTTTTCTTTTCTCATATTCAATGTTATAATTTTCGGGATTTATATAATATAAACTAAAAGCTTTTGAATGGACTTTTAAATCAGGTCTGAAATGAACTAATCCTAACAATAAGCTTCTAACCAATTCTAATTTATTCGAGTACATCATACTAAAGATATGGTTTCCCGAAAATGTTTCTTTATGAACTTCTACTTTTTCATTTTCTAAAATAAACCAGAAAAATGCTTCATGACTATATTTACCGCTACCAACCATCTTAGCAAATACATCACATTGCAAAAGATCTGCATCTGAAAAAGAATTTACTCCATTTATTTTTCCTTTAAATTCCTCAATTTTTTGAAAATTATTCCACAATGTTGTTTTTTCAACCTTATCATTATACTTATTAATATAATGAATGCCCGAATTATCAATTATTATGGTAGTGTGTTTCATCGTTTTCCTCACATAAACTACCATTAATACGATTGTAAGAATTAAAAGAATACTAATTATCAAAACACTCTCGTCAAAATCTAGAAGAAATGGAAGAGCGATTAATATAGACACAATTACAACGGCCGAAAATACAATTGAAATTCCATAACCATAATTAAATGCTTTTGAGGGTTTCGAGGTTACAGGTTCAAATGGTGGAAGATTTGTTCTGTGGTTATTCATACGTGGATAAAAACACTAAAATATTCAAAAAATTGTAATCATAAAAAATCCTATTTTCAAAACTGAAAATAGGATTTTAAATATCTTTATAAAAAGAATCACTAATGACTCAAATTCTCAATTTCTTTTGGATCGTGTTTGTGTTTAAATAGAACAGCAAAAGCAATTGCAATCACCAAGGCATAAACTGCAAATGACAACCAGATCGTATGCCAGTCTTTCATTAAAACGGGGTTTGAAAAAGCGCCTTCAGGAGAAATTGAATTTCCCTGACTTTTTACAAAATCAATCATTTTTTCGTTAGTGGCATCCGTTTGTAAGAAACCTGCTAATTCTGTGGTGGTTGTAAATGATTTTGTAAAGAAACGATCAATTGCCCAGCCAGAAGTTAAACTTCCGAGAACTGCTCCTACTCCATTTGTCATCATCATAAATAATCCTTGAGCTGATGAACGGATTTTAGAATCGGTATTACTTTCTACGAATAATGAACCTGAAATATTAAAGAAGTCAAATGCCATTCCGTAAACAATACAAGATAAGATAATCATCCATAAGCCATTTACAGGATCTCCGAAAGCAAATAATCCGAAGCGTAAAACCCAAGCCAGCATACTAATCAGCATTACTTGTTTGATTCCGAAACGTCTTAAGAAAAATGGAATTGCTAAAATAAATAAGGTTTCAGAAACTTGCGAAATCGACATAATAATAGTAGAATACTTAATTACAAACGAATCTGCATATTTAGGAAAATGTTTGAATTCATCTAAAAATACATCTCCATAAGCATTTGTCAATTGAAGTGCTCCTCCTAAAAACATAGAAAAAACAAAAAACAATGCCATTTTGTAGTTTGTAAATAACTTGAAAGATTCCAAACCAAAAGTTTCTGTCCAAGTTGCATTTTCTTTAATCAAACGCTGTGGTTCGCATTTTGGTAAAGTAAAAGCGTAAATTCCGAGAATTAAAGCGCCTATTCCAGCAATATAAAATTGATATTCACTTGCTTTACTGCCGCTCAAATTGGTAATCCACATAGCCACAATAAAACCAATTGTTCCCCATACACGAATAGGCGGAAAATCTTTTACTATATTCTTGTTATTTAATTTTAATGAGGTGTACGAAATAGAATTACTCAAAGCAATTGTGGGCATATAACAGCACATCGCTAAGAGCATTACTGCAATAAAAGTATCTGGTGTTGCTACTTGTGCGATTCCAAATAAAACAGCAGCGTATAAAATATGAAGGATTCCATAGAGCTTTTCAGCATTTACCCATCTGTCTGCGATGATACCTGTAAGCGTTGGCATAAAAAGAGAAGCAATTCCCATAGTTCCGAAAACCAGTCCAAATTGAGTTCCTTCCCAGTTTTTTGTGCCAAACCAATAATTTCCAATTGTTATAAGCCAGGCTCCCCAAACAAAAAATTGCAGAAAGCTCATTAATATCAATCTGTTTTTAATCCCCATATGATAAATTTGTCTTTTAAGTAAAAATGAAGTGGTAAAACTACCATTTAAAATGAAATCTACAAAAAATTACGTTGTTTTAACAACATCATTTACCAATTCCAAGACAGCCGTAAATTGCTCTTCTTTATTTAAGTAAGAATTATCAATCTCAATAGCATCTTCGGCAATTACTAAAGGTGAATCTTCACGGCTTGTATCGAGATTATCTCTTTCTACAACATTTTGTAAAACTTCTTCATACGTAACGTTATCTCCTTTTTGCTGTAATTCGTCAAAACGTCTTTGTGCACGGGTTTCTGCGCTGGCAGTCATAAATATTTTAAGTTCGGCATTTGGAAAAACTACGGTTCCTATATCTCTGCCATCCATTACAATCGCTTTGTTTTTTCCCATTTCCTGCTGCTGCTCAACTAATTTTGAACGAACTTCAGAAACAGCGGCGACTTTACTCACAAAACTTGAAACTTCGATAGTTCTAATTTGTTTTTCAACATTTTCGCCATTTAAATACATCTCTGCAAAACCTAAATCAGCATTGAATTTAAATTCTAATTGAATTTTTGGTAAATTTTCGATTAAAGCATTTTTATCAAAAAAATCGGGTCCTATTAAATTGTGCTGCATAGCAAAATAAGCCACCGCGCGGTACATGGCACCAGTGTCTACATATACATATTCAAGTTCTTTTGCTAATTGTTTTGCCAATGTACTTTTACCAGTTGATGAAAAGCCGTCGATAGCAATTGTGATCTTTTTCAATTGTTTAATTTTAAATTTTTACTCTTTAGTTTATTCTTCTGCAAAAGCATAATGAGACTATGCAAATGTAGCCATCTTTCTTTTTAAATTGAATACTGGATACTATTAAACTTTTTCTTATAGACATTATCTTAAAGATCAATTTAAGCAAAAAAACCTTCTATAATCATATATCATACGATCATAAAAGGTTTTATTTTTATAATATCTTTTCAGAATTAAATATTTAGTAATAAATATCCAATATAATTTTCGATTTAGAGCCGTCAATTATCTTTTCAATTCTTTTAAAAAACTGCTCATTTATCATCGGGCAGCCATGACTATTACTTATGTAATAATCTTGTTCGCCATAAGGTACAGCCGAATAATAATGTAGTACGATTGCTCTTTTTAAAGCATTATTATTGGTTTCATCTAGTCCATTAAGTTTGTATGCTTTCCCAAATATTCCTTTATAACATTTCTCGATGGTATATTTACCTAAAGCGGTACAGTTTGAATTGGGAGTATTACTAAATTTAAGTATTCCCTTCACTCCTGTTTCAGATCCTGAACCGTGAGCCACAAGTCCTTGATCGATAACTTCATTTTTTTGAAGGTCGTAAACAAAAAATCGGTTTTTTCCTGAAGGTACTCTCATATCTACCAAAAAAGCAATTTTGGTATTGTATTTATGATCGATATCGATCATATTTTTAATGTCGTCTATTCTGCTGTTGATTCTTTCGATTTCTACGCTTGTAATAGATTCTTTATTGAAGTAGTGTTTTGAACCCGTAAAAACGCCTACTGTCATAAACAAAAACAAACCAAGTGTTTTCATATAGGCTATTGAAAATTTAAAATTAAACCAAAAAGACTTGTATTGCCTGCTAATGTATATCTGGAATATGAATAATTAAATTTTAATTTATTCATTCGCAATCCAAATCCTAATGATATTCCTGAAAAATTGCGTTGTTCTTCCACGCGTAATTCCTCGCCTCTCCTGAAGTTGTATCCTAAACGCAGATTGACTGCTTTCTGGGGAAATAATTCAACCCCAAAAACAACATGTCGTAATGCGTTATTTACAAAAGAGACTTTTTCACTGCTAGTTGATCCATCAATATTGGTTTCTCCGCGTACGGGATTAGAAAAAGATATATTCCATTGTTGTAAATTCTCTAGCGTAAGATGCCAGCGAATAGGAACATGCTCTAATTCTTGCGAAGCTCCAGCAGTGATCTCAAAGGGCAAATTCTCCTGTATTCCTGCGTACGTTCTAAATTGCGTACCTATGTTTCTGATTACCAGAGCCAAATTTACGTTATTTTTTTCAATTACATATAAAAAACCTAAATCAATCGCAGCACCAAATGAATTATAACTTTCTAAGGTTGAAGTTATTAACTTTACATCAGCACCAATATGAAGATCTGTAAAAGGCACATTATAAGCATAGCCCAGCGATAGTGCGCCTTCACTTCCTGTAAAATCTGAAGTTTTCTGTCCGTTTTCATCATAACCTTCAAATGATCCGTAGTTTACATAGTTTATACCTGCGTAAAAAGTCTGTACATGTCGGTCGTAAGTATATGCATAAGAAGCTGTTCCATAAGAAGCTTCGCCATAATAGTTTCCATAATTTAGACCAAGATGATTGTCCATATCTTCATTTAACGCTGCCGGATTTGACATTGCCTGATTGACATCTTCATCGTAAATGGTGATTGTTTTTCCACCCAATGCTGCCTGACGTGGATTGGTGGTAAGATTAAGAAATTGATACGTGTAACGCCCACCAATCTGCCCGAACGAAGCCGAACAAACTGATAATAGTAAAAATAAAACATAGTGTTTTAACATTCTCTTAGTGGCGTTCCTATGTGGGAATAACGCAAATACAAATATAAAATTATAAACCTGAAAAAATAATTTTAATACTGGGCTTTGAATTAAATCCAATAGCAAGTTAAAAGTCACAAACCATAACTATATACTCATAAAAAAATCCAAACCCCATTGGAATTGGAATTTGGATTTTAAAGTATTTTAAGTCTGAAATTATTTTAGCACTTTAGCATTTTTTACATTTTGATCTGTAAGTGCAATTCCTAATACTTCGCTCATTTCTTTTACATAATGAAAAGAAAGACCTTCTAAATATTCTGCTTTAATTTCGTCAATATCACTTTTATTTTCATGGCATAAGATGATTTCTTTTATACCAGCTCTTTTGGCAGCTAAGATTTTCTCTTTAATACCGCCAACTGGAAGTACTTTTCCACGAAGTGTAATTTCTCCGGTCATGGCCAAGTTTTTCTTCACTTTCTTTTGTGTCAATAATGAAACTAAAGAAGTAAGCATTGCAATACCAGCACTTGGTCCGTCTTTTGGAGTTGCCCCTTCTGGAACGTGCAGGTGAATGTTGTATTTCTGAAATAATTCTATTGATAAACCTAACTTTTTAGCATTTGCTTTAATGTATTCAAGTGCAATTGTAGCCGATTCTTTCATTACATTCCCAAGGTTTCCAGTAAGCGTTAAAGCTCCTTTTCCTTCAGAAATTAATGATTCAATAAATAAAATATCTCCTCCAACACTTGTCCAAGCCAAACCTGTAACGACTCCGGCAACATCGTTGTTTTCGTATTTGTCACGTTCTAATCTTGGAACGCCTAAAACTTTTACAATATCTTCATCAGTTACTTTTTTATTGTACTCCTCTTCCATTGCTACAGCTTTTGCAGCGTTACGAATTACTTGAGCAATTTTAGTTTCTAGATTACGAACACCAGATTCACGAGTATAGCCTTCCACAATTTTTTCTAATTGTTTTTTTCCAATGGTTAAATCTTTAGCAGTTAAACCGTGTGCTTCCAATTGTTTTGGGAAAAGGTGTCTTTTTGCAATTTCAACTTTTTCTTCAATTGTATAACCTGACATTTTGATTACTTCCATTCTGTCACGCAAAGCAGGCTGAATCGCTGCCATATTATTTGAAGTCGCAATAAACATTACTTTCGATAAATCGTATCCCATTTCAAGGAAATTATCATAAAAAGCATTGTTTTGTTCCGGATCTAAAACTTCAAGTAAAGCAGAAGAAGGATCTCCACTGTGTCCGCTTGATAATTTATCAATCTCATCCAGAATAAATACAGGATTTGATGTTCCTGCTTTTTTCAAACTCTGGATAATTCTTCCCGGCATGGCACCAATATAGGTTTTTCTGTGTCCGCGAATCTCAGCTTCATCACGTAAACCGCCTAATGAAATTCGAACATATTCGCGGCCTAACGCTTCTGCCACAGAACGTCCAATAGAGGTTTTACCAACTCCCGGAGGCCCAGTTAGACATATAATTGGCGATTTCATGTCATTTCGCAGTTTTAAAACTGCTAAATGTTCGATCATTCTTTTCTTAACTTCGTCAAGTCCAAAATGATCTTTATCTAATATTTTCTGAGCATGTTTCAAATCGAATTTATCTTTAGAATATTCGCCCCAAGGCAATTCTAAAAACAACTCTAAATAGTTACGCTGAATTCCAAAATCAGGTGACTGTGGATTCATACGACGCATTTTTGACAATTCTTTTTCGAAATGTTTCTGCGTTTTTTCATCCCATTTTTTGGTTTTGGCTTTCAAGCCCATTTCGTCCATTTCTTCTTCCTGCGAAACGCCTCCCAATTCTTCCTGAATGGTTTTCATTTGCTGGTGAAGGAAATATTCTCTTTGCTGCTGATCTAAATCAAAACGAACTTTTGACTGAATATCGTTCTTCAATTCTAATTTTTGAAGTTCAACATTCATATAACGTAAGGTTTCCAAAGCACGTTCCTTTAAACCATTTATCGATAAAAGACCTTGTTTTTCTTTTACAGATAAATTCATATTAGAAGAAACAAAATTGATTAAAAACGACTGGCTTTCAATGTTTTTAATAGCAAAAGTTGCTTCTGATGGAATATTTGGACTTTCCTTGATAATTTGAATGGCTAATTCTTTAACTGAATCTAAAATAGCAGTAAATTCACTGTCGTTTTCTTCTGGACGTGTTTCTCCTACTTCTTTTATATGTGCAGTCATATAAGGTTCTTCCGAAACTACTTCATCAATTTCGAAACGTTTTTTTCCTTGTAGAATTACAGTTACATTTCCATCAGGCATTTTCAAAACACGCAGAATTCTTGCAACTGTTCCTATCGTATGAATATCGTCTTTTGACGGATCTTCATCTTCTTCGTTAATCTGGGAAACAACACCAATGATTTTTCCGCCTGCATTGGCATCATTGATTAATTTAATAGATTTGTCTCTTCCGGCAGAAATGGGAATAACCACACCCGGAAACAATACTGTATTTCGTAAAGGTAAAATTGGCAGAGAAACAGGAAGTTCTTCATTATTCATTTCTTCCTCGTCTTCAGGAGTCAATAACGGAATTAATTCTGCTTCCGAATCGAATTCTTGAAGTGACAGATTGTCAATAGTAAGTATTTTATGATTTGACATAATAGTATATAAGTCGTTTTGTCATTAAAAGTTCAATCTCTATCGCATACAGCCTTCTAAAAGCTTTAAAATCTAATAAACGTTGTATTTATAAGATAGGTGGTAAAAATAGACAATCATTATGCCAAATCCAAAAAACGTCAGTTTTGAAATGCGATAAAATAGCGGTTTTAAATTATTCTCAAAAAAAATAAAATTATTTTTATCAAAAGTGTAACAAATAAAAAAATGTAAAGTCATTATAAAAAACTAGCAGCCAATACTTGAGTATAACTAATCAAAATATCGAAGAATTAATCGCGCTTTGTAAAAACCAAAATCAAAAAGCACAGTTTGAAGTTTACAATCGTTACAGTAAAGCTATGTACAACGTAGCGTTTCGTATTGTAAAAGACGAACACTTTGCGCAAGACGTCATGCAAGAAGGTTTTTTGAAAGCTTTTACAAAAATAAACGATTATAAACAGGAAGTCGCTTTTGGAGCATGGCTTAAAAGAATCATTATTAATTATAGTATTGATTTTTATAAGAAAAACAATGCTTTCCAGATGGAAGACCTGAACAAGACCCTTTTCAAAATAGAAGAAAACGATTCTATATTGTCTGAAAGTATCGACCTGAATTCGCTTAAAGTGAAGCAGGTTTTAGATACCATTTCGGGCCTGAAAGATAATTACAGAATGGTTTTGACGCTCTTTTATATTGAAGGTTACGATCAGGAAGAAATCTGTGAAATATTGAATATAAGCTACGCCAATTGCAGAACCACTCTAAGCAGGGCTAAAGAAAGTTTACGAAAAAAATTAGAAGATATATGAAAAAGGAAAATGACGAATTAGATCAACTATTTAACCAATTTGAAAATCAATGGGACATTCAGGAATTAAATCCAGAACATCAAGTTGATTTCTTAAATAAATTGAATAAAAAACAACCTAAAAAAAGGAATTATGCCGGCTGGGCCATTGCTGCTTCTATCGCGCTGCTTTTGGGTGTGTCTCTGTTTTATAACCAAGACGAAAAACCAAAAGAATTCAAGTTTGCTTCGCAAGAAACGAAACGTACGGATTCTATCTTCAATATTTTGATCGAGAATGAGCTAGTTAAATTAAAAGAAAAAAGTTCTCCAGAAAATGAGCAAATTATTAATGATGCATTGAAACAAATGAAAGTTTTTGATGCTGATTATGAAAAGATCATTAAAGAGGTTCAAAAAAACGGAGAAAACAAACAAATCATTTATGCTATGATAAGCAATCTGCAGACTCGAATTTCTTTTCTGCAGACGGTTTTACAGCGAATTGAAGAAAATGAAAAACTAAAAAACACATCTGATGAAAAAACATTATAATTTAATAATCTTATTGCTTTTGATTCCTTTTTTAGGATTCTCAAATGATGACACTTATATTACAAAGCAAAAAAATATCAAAAAAACGTATATCGTAAATTCTAATGCCGGAATTGACATTGACAACAAATATGGAAATATCTCTGTATCAACCTGGGACGAGGATAAAATCGATCTTGATATTACTATAAAAGTAAATGGCGGCAATGAAAGCTGGGTAAACGAACGTTTAAACAGTATTGATGTTGAAATTACAGCTTTGAAATCGTTGGTTAGCGCTGTTACAAATATTGGAAATTCTTCGCTTAAAAGCAGAGGAAGCAACAATAGCTTCGAAATTAATTATGTGATTAAAATCCCTAAAAATGGTTCTGTAAAGCTAGCCAACAAATATGGCAATATCTCTACTTTAAATCTAGAAGCTGCAGCAGATATAAACTGCAAATACGGAAAAGTTAGTTTAGGAAAACTTAACGGTTCTAGTAATCAAATTGAAATTGCATACTGCCAAAATTCAAGTATTGATTTTATTAAAAGCGGAAATATAGATGCCCGTTATTCTGGTCTAAAAATAAACGATTCGGGCAATCTCAATTTAAACGCCAATTATACTGATGTTAATCTTAATGAAGGACAAAACATTAAGTATGATTGCAATTATGGAACTTTTAAATTCCAAAAAATCAATTCTTTAAATGGATCTGGGAATTATCTAACGATTTCAATTGGGGAAATCTCGAACAATCTTAATTTCGATACGAATTACAGCAAAATTAATATTGGCACCATGAATGACAAAGCGGGTAATGTTAGTATTAATTCGGGTTACACCGATATTTCATTAGGATACGCACCAAATTATGCTTTTGATTTTGATATTTCTACCCGATATTCAAATATCAAACATGATAATACTTTAGAAATTTTAACTTCTGAAGCCAAAAGCAATACCAAAAGAATAAGCGGTTATTATAAAAGAAAAGGTCAAAACAGAGTCAATATAACTTCGACCTACGGGAACATTTCTTTAATTAAAAATTAATCATCTAAAAAATCAAAACAATGAAAAAGTCAATTTTACTTTTAGCTTTAACTTTATTTTTTATAAATAGTTCGGCTAAGGCACAAGACAGAAACAAATTAAATGGAAACGGTAAAGTAGTTACAGAAACTAGAAATACAGGAGATTATGATGGTATTAAAATTTCAGGTTTCTTCGATGTCAATTTAGTAGCTGGAAAAGAAGGCAAAATCACAATAAAAGGTGAAGAAAATTTATTGTCTGCTATTAAAGTGGAAGTAGAAGATAATTCGCTTAAAATTTATATTGAAAGATTTACCAATATTCGTCCGAGCAGTGGAAACAGCATTCAAATTACAGTTCCTTTTGAAAAAATTTCGGAAGTAAGTCTTGCTGGTTCTGGAGAAATCCAGTCAAAAGATGTAATTAAGAGTGATAAATTTGCAGTTAAATTATCAGGATCTGGAGACTTCAATCTTCCTGTTGATGTGAATACCCTAGAATTAAGTGTTAGCGGTTCAGGAAATGTTCACTTAAAAGGAATTGCAGATACATTTTCAACTAAACTTTCGGGTTCTGGAGATGTTGACGCTTCTAATTTAAAATCTAAAATTGTTGAAGCAAATGTTTCGGGATCTGGAAACAGTAAAGTAACCTGCAATGAAAGTTTAACAGCAAGAGTGGCTGGATCAGGAAATATTAGATATTTAGGTAATCCTGAGAAAAAAGACGTGAAAGTTTCAGGATCTGGAAGTATTATAAAAGGTTAATTATCCAAATAAAAATATCACGAATTTCAAAAATCATCATCAATCAAAATCTTTGCTTTTCGTGATATTTAAATTATTTAAGAAGACGTTTCAATTAATTTGAAACGTCTTTTTTATGAACTCTTCTCAATAGGAAAATGGCCGTTATAAAGAAAATAGCCAAAATAACAATCGCTGCGCGAGGACTTCCTGTAATTTGATCGATAATTCCGTAAACACACATTCCAATTACGATTCCTATTTTTTCTGCAACATCGTAAAAACTAAAAAATGAAGTTGTGTCCTCGGTTTCCGGTAATAATTTGGAATACGTCGAACGAGATAATGCTTGAATTCCTCCCATTACTAAACCAATTGCTGCTGCCATTGCGTAAAAATGAATTGGAAGTGTAATAAAAAAAGCTAAGGCACAAAAAATAGCCCACAAAGTATTAATAAAAATCAATGTTGGAATATTTCCCCATTTAGCAGAAGCGCGAGAAGTAAGAATTGCCCCAAACACTGCAATTATCTGTATTAATAAGATACAAATAATCAACCCAATTGTGCTTTCATCTTTACTTGACCATTGAATTTCCTGAGCTCCAAAATAAGTTGCTACCAGCATTACAGTCTGCACAGCCATACTTGAAACAAAAAATCCTCCTAAATAACGTTTTAAAGGTGTGATATTTTTCAATGCTGCCCAGACTTTTTTAAGTTCTTTAAAGCCATTAAAAACAACACTTTTAGTTAATTTATTTCCTTCTTTACTACCTTTTGGAAGATAGTAATAGGTATATTGACTAAATAAAATCCACCAAACTCCTACCATTACAAACGAATAACGCATTGCTTTCATTGCTGCTTCGCCATCTGTTCCTGTGATTCCAAAAAGTTTTGGTTTCATGATCATTGCTAAATTAATTATTAGTAAAATCACGCTTCCAATATATCCTAAAGAATATCCTTTGGCACTAATTTTATCCTGCTGCTCTTCAAAAGCAATATCAGGAAGATAAGAATTATAAAATACCAAGCTTCCCCAGAAACCAAGAAGCCCAAGAAAGTAAAACAATAATCCAATATAAATATTATCCAAATCAAACCAATATAAACCCATGCAGGATAAAGCTCCCATGTAACAGAAAAATTTCATGAATGATTTTTTGTTACCAACATAATCTGCAATACCTGATAATAAAGGCGAAATAAAAGAAACTACTAAAAATGCTGCTGCTGTAATAAAACTTATTAATGCTGAGTTTTTAAGATGCATTCCAAAAACATCAATATAATGATCGCGCTCACTAAATAATGCTTCATAAAAAATTGGGAATACTGCAGATGCAATAGTCAAAGTGTAAACGGAATTTGCCCAGTCATAAAATGCCCAGGCATTTAATAATTTCTTGTCTCCTTTTGGTAGGTTTTTCATAGAAATGGTTTTATTAATGCGCTACGAATTTATCTATTTTTTATGATAAACAAACAGAAATTATTCAAATCATACATTATTAAATCATGAACATCTTTAAAACAAAAAAGCCATTCTAAAATGAATAGCTTTTAAGTGTTTTTTGAGTGCAATATGATTTATTTGATAGTTCCCACTTTTAGTGCAATTGCTTTTGCTTCTGGAACTAAAGCTTTGATGTTGGCAATTCTTGTTGCATCTGACGGGTGCGTACTCATAAATTCTGGTGTTCCAGAACCTCCTGATTTGGCAGACATTCTACTCCAAAATGCCACGGCATCCTCAGGATTATAACCTGCAATTGCCATTAAAGTTAATCCGATTTTGTCAGCCTCGCTTTCGTTGCTTCTACTGAATGGGAGCATGACCCCAACTTCAGAACCAATTCCATAAGCTTGTGCAAATATCTGTTGAGTTGCTTCAGATTTTCCGCTAGTTGCAGCTCCTAAAGCCGCTCCTCCTATTTGTTGCAATTGTGCTGCAGACATTCTTTGCGCACCGTGATTTGCTAGAGCATGAGAAACTTCATGTCCCATTACAGTTGCTAAACCAGATTCATTTTGCGTGACAGGCAGGATTCCAGAGTAGACAACAATTTTTCCTCCAGGTAAACACCAAGCGTTTACTTCTTTATTATCAACCAGCTTGTATTCCCAGCGATAATCTTTTAAATACTGTGTTTGACCTAAATAATTTAAATATTTTTCGGCAGCAGCCTTAATTCTATATCCAACTTTTTCAACAAGTTTTGCATCTGAAGTTCCAGTTATGACTTTATTTTCAGATATAAACTGATTGTATTGTTGAAATGAAGATGGAAATAATTCACTATTTGAAACAAAATTTAAATTTTGTTTTCCTGTAATTGGATTGGTTGCGCATGCCACTGCAAGCGCTCCGAAAATTCCTAAAAACAAATATTTTTTCATAATTCAAGCTATTTTTCATACAAAAATACAATTATTAGGAAATAATGCTTTATACAATACGCTGAAAAAATATCAGAATTTTTATTTATTCACCTACAATATGCAATTCATTAAATTCTTTATCAACAATTAAATAATTGTTCTCAAAGCGAACTTTTTCAAAATCTACTTTTTCATTGTCGATTTCAATTTCTGTAACTTGAAATGGAAGTCCAATCAGGTTGATTTTATATTTACTGTACGGTGTATCGTATTTACCCTCTTTATGAAGCTGTACTATTAGTTCTTTTTCTTTTCCAATAGTTCTTAAAGATAAAAAGCTAAAACGTCCTTTTTTATAATCATAACCATCCTGAGCATCTTCATAAATACTGGAACTTTCTTTTCCATTTTTATAATAAACATCCAATGTTAATTCGTCAAATTCAATTTCACCTACATATTGCTGCACTGGATATTTTGGAATAATAGCACCCGCTTTTACAAAAAGCGGAATTTCATCAAATTTCGTATCAATCCAGATTTCCCTGCCTCCAACAAATAGTTCGTTTGTCCAATAGTTATACCATTCTCCTCTAGGAATATACATACGTCTACCTACAGCATTAGGTTCAAGTATAGGGCAAACCAAAATTTGATTTCCAAACACAAATTCATCATTGCGGTAATGTGTCTGTGTATCGTCTTGGTCGAAATATACTAAAGGTTTTAACATTGGAATTCCTTCTTCAATGTACTGCCAAAACATTGTATACAAATACGGCAGTAATTGATAGCGAAGATTCACAAACTTTCTGGTAATATTGATTACTTCCTCGTCAAAAGACCAGGGTTCTTGATTTCCATGATCTCCAGAAGAATGCGTTCTACAGAACGGATGAAAAACTCCAAGCTGAATCCAGCGCGCGTACAATTCTCCTGTTGGCTGTTCAGCAAAACCGCCAATATCAGAACCTGTAAATCCCATTCCAGAAATAGACATTCTCTGTACCTGAATATTTGCAATCCACAAATGTTCCCAAGTAGCAACATTGTCACCTGTCCACGAAGATGTATAACGCTGAGCACCCGAATATGCTGATCGTGTAATTACAAACGGACGTTTGGGATAGGCAAAACGTTTTACACCATGATAAGTGGCTCTTGCCATTTGTGTGCCGTAAATATTGTGCGCTTTTCTATGACTGCAAGGATTGCCATCATAAAAATGACGAACATCCATTGGGAATGTCTTATTGGGTACTTCCATAACAGCTGGTTCGTTCATGTCGTTCCAAACTCCTTTTACTCCAATATCTGAAATCAATTCTTTAAATAATCCTGCCCACCATTCTCTAACAGCGGGATTTGTGTAATCAGGAAAATTACATTCTCCCGGCCAGACTTTTCCTTTCATATATGGGCCATCGGCTCTTTTGCAGAAATAATCTTTTTCAAGAGCTTCTTTATAAACCCAATAATCTTTATCAATTTTAATTCCGGGATCAATGATAACTACTGTTTTAAAACCATCTTCGGCTAATTCAGCAACCATCTTTTTGGGATCTGGAAAATAATTATTATTCCATGTAAAACATCGAAAACCATCCATATAATCAATATCCAGATAAATGGCATCACAAGGAATTTGAAGTTCTCTAAATTTCGAAGTGATTTCTTTGACTTTGCTTTCTGGATAATAACTCCATTTACATTGATGATATCCTAAAACCCAAAGAGGCGGTAATTCAGGTTTTCCTGTTAAATCAGTGTAAGTGGTCACGACATCCTGCATTTGCGGTCCGTAAACGAAATAATAGTTCATCTCGCCTCCTTCTGCCCAAAAACTAGTGATGTTTCTTCTTTCCTGACAAAAATCAAAGAATGTTCTAAAAGTATTGTCAAAGAAAATTCCGTAAGATTGTTTGTTATGAAGACCAATATAAAACGGTACTACTTTATATAAAGGTTCCTGATCTTTTTGATAAGCATACTGATCGGTTGCAAAATTCTCAACTCTTTTCCCTTTCAGATTCATTTGAGTCGCTTTATCCCCAAGACCATAATAACATTCTCCGTCTTTCGAATATTTGCTCATTTTTACAATGTTTCCACCGTATTCATAGCTTTCTTCCCAATGAAAACCTAATTCGTCTTCTAATATCAAAAAATCATTTAAATCGTAAATAGACAAACGAAGATCTGATTTCTGGATTTTACATTTTACTTTACTGGTTCTGATTTGATAAAACGTTTCTTCTTCAGTAACTTCTAAAAAATTATATCCGTGAAGCTGGGTTTTATCAATTGCATACGAAAAATCATTACTAAAATAGCCTTTTGTTGTAAAACGAAATCGAATAAGGCTGTCGCGGAGAATGGTAACCTTTAAGATTACTTTATTGTCTGTATGAAAAAATATGGAATCTCCCTCATGTTCATACGAAACGACTTTTGACGGATATAAATCGCCTTTATATTCTAATGATGTATTTGTAATCATATCGCAAATGAATTAATTTATAACTCTGGTCTTTCTTTCAAACATACAAAAAAACTTGGTAAACCTCTATGAATAAAAGGTTTATTAACGAAAACGTTTTTTCTGAATGAGTAGTAAATTAGACTTCAAAAAATCGAAAAATCGACAATTTAAGAACCATAAAATAATAAAATGCTATTAAAGAGAATTTAGATTCTTTATGAATAAGAATATATAGTAATACTTAGCGGCGGCAGTGTTAATTCTGCCGAAAAATCTCTTCCGTCATACGATATAGAATCAATTTTAAGCTGATTTGCAATCTCTATACCACTTCCGCCATAAATAGTTTTATCGCTATTGAAAATGGCTTGTATTTTTACATTTTCAGGAATTCCAATTCGGTAATTTTCTCGTACAACTTCAGTGAAATTGCATACAATAATTACTTTTTCATTTGGATTATTTCCTTTTCGGATATAGGAAAGAATGGCATTTTGATGATCTGAATAATTAATCCATTCAAAACCATCTCCTGTAAATTGTTTTTCATATAAAGCAGGATATGATTTATAAAGATCATTTAAATCCGTAATTAATCTTTTAATTCCAGAGTGGTAGTCATATTCTAATAAATGCCAATCGAGACTATTTTGAAAATTCCATTCATTGGTTTGTCCAAACTCAGCTCCCATAAATAAAAGTTTAGTTCCTGGGTGCGTAAACATATAGCCATATAGAAGTCTCAGGTTGGCAAAACGCTGCCATTCGTCGCCAGGCATTTTGTAGATAAGCGATTTTTTTCCGTACACCACTTCATCGTGTGAAAACGGAAGCATAAAATTTTCAGTAAAAGCATACGTCATCGAAAACGTCAAGTCATTTTGATGGTATTTGCGATATACAGTTTCTTTTTGAAAATATTTTAAAGTATCGTGCATCCAGCCCATCATCCATTTCATTCCAAAACCTAAACCTCCTATAGAAGTTGGTCTTGAAACCATTGAAAACGATGTACTTTCTTCTGCAATAGTCTGAACTCCTGAAAAATTAGAATAGATTACTTCATTGAATTCTTTAAGAAAACTTATGCTGTCAAGATTCTCTCTTCCTCCATATATATTGGCTTCCCATTCTCCTTCATTTCTAGAATAATCAAGATACAGCATCGAAGCAACGGCATCAACACGCAATCCATCAATATGATAGTGCTGTAACCAAAAAACGGCATTACTGATTAAAAAAGCCCGGACTTCATTTCTTCCATAATTAAAAACTAAACTCTTCCAATCAGGATGATAACCTTTTCTGCGATCAGGGTGTTCGTATAAATGCGATCCGTCGAAAAAACCCAAACCGTGTCCATCTTCTGGAAAATGTGATGGAACCCAGTCTAAAATTACGCCAATTCCTTCTTGATGCAATCTGTCTACTAAAACCATAAAATCCTGTGGTTTTCCAAAACGGGAAGTCGGTGCAAAATAACCTGTAAGCTGATATCCCCATGAAGGATCATATGGATATTCCATAATCGGCATAAATTCAACATGCGTAAAACCAGTTTCTTTTACATATTTAACCAGTTCATCTGCGAGTTCTAAATACGACAAAAATCGGTTATGCTCTGCTCTTCGCCATGAACCTAAATGCACTTCGTAAACTGAATACGGTTTATCTAATGCATTAAATTGTTCACGAGTGTGCATCCAATTCTCATCTTTCCAATTATAGTCCAAATCCCATATAACCGACGCTGTATGAGGAGGTTTTTCGCAATACAAAGCAAAAGGATCTGCTTTTTCTGTTACAACTCCGTCAATATGCGATTGAATTTTATATTTATAAAGTGAACCTTTAGAAACTTCTGGAATAAATCCTTCCCAAATTCCGGAAGAATCCCATCTTACATTCAAATGATGTTCGCCTTGAACCCAATAATTAAAATCACCAACCACCGAAACAGATTTTGCTGTGGGAGCCCAAACGGCGAAATAAACACCTTTTACCCCATCAACTTCAATTAAATGAGCACCTAATTTTTCATAAAGTTTAAAATGCTTTCCGGCTTTGAATAAATCTATATCAAAATCAGTAAAAAAGGAATGTGAAATTACTTTACTCATATTTTATTAGGCAATAATTGAATTTGTTTTTTGGAATTGGGAATTTAAATATTGAAAAATCAAATTGATAACTTATTCAATTCTGAAGTTATCTGAAAGGGTTACTCCTTTTTTCACCACAATAATTCCGTCTTTAATACTATATAATTCGTTCGTAAAATTGTCAAGATGTTTTCCTCCAGAAATATGAACATTATTTCCTATTCGGACATTTTTATCGATCAATGCGTTTTTGATAAAACAATTTTCACCAATTCCCACATGAACTTTATTGATAGCCGCATCGTGATTCATTTCGTCAAGATCCTGATAAAAATCGTTTCCCATTACATAGCAGTTTTCTAAAACCGTTCCTTCGCCAATACGCGAACGAATACCAATTACTGAACTTTTAATTTCTTTGGCATTAATGATACAACCTTCCGAAATTAAAGATTGATTAATGATAGAATTTCTAAATTTAGAAGGCGGTAATAAACGTGGTCTTGTAAAGATTTTATTTTCATTATCAAATAAATTAAACTCAGGAATATCGGCCGTTAAACCAATATTAGCTTCAAAGAATGATTCAATATTTCCAATATCTGTCCAATACCCTTCATATTGATAACTTAGAATTTTATGTTTTCCAACAGCCTGCGGAATAATCTCTTTTCCAAAATCTTTCGTTTCGGGATTTGCCATTAATTCCTCAAGCAATGACTTATTGAAAATATAAATTCCCATAGAAGCCAAGTATTTTTTTCCTTTTTGCTGCATTTGTTCACTTACTTCCGATTCCCATTCTGGCAATAGAGAAGCATTTGGTTTTTCGATAAATGCATGGATATTATTTTCGTGATCTGTTTTTAAAATTCCAAATTCAGGAGCATCTTTAGCATTTACCGGAAGAGTCGCAATTGAAATTTCGGCATCAGCAGCAATATGAGCTTCCAGCATTTCATTGAAATCCATCTGATACAATTGATCTCCTGATAAAATTAAGGCGTGATCAAAATCGTGTTTCAAAAAATGCGACATACATTGTCTTACAGCGTCTGCGGTTCCTTGAAACCAAGTTGGATTATCAGGAGTTTGTTCTGCAGCTAAAATATCAACAAATGACTGGCTGAAAATACTAAAATTAAAGGTGTTTTTTATATGAGCATTTAAAGATGCCGAATTAAACTGCGTTAAAACAAATATTTTAAATATATCAGAATTAATACAGTTTGAAATAGGAATGTCAACTAGACGATATTTACCTCCAATAGGAACTGCAGGTTTTGATCTTGTTTCAGTCAAAGGAAATAAACGAGATCCCTGACCACCTCCTAAAATAATAGCAACGACACTTTTCTTTTTAAATTTCATTTTTCTTAATTATTAGGTTGTATATTTCGATATATTCTTGGCAAACTCTTTCCCAGGAATGATCTGCTGCCATTCCTCTTTTTAAAACTTTATAGAAATTCTCTTTATCCTCATACAACCCCACTGCCCGATTTATTGAATAACAGATATCACCAACTGAAGCTTGGTCATGACATATACCGTTCCCATCATCTCCAAAATCAATTACAGTATCACGTAAACCTCCTGTTCTTCTGACAATCGGTATCGTCCCGTATCGCATAGCATACATCTGATTTAATCCGCAAGGCTCTACTCTTGAAGGCATTAAAATAAAATCTGAACCAGCATAAATCAAATGAGCTAATTCTTCATTATAACCAATAAAAACATTATAATTTCCTTTATAATCATTTCGCAATTGTGACAACTGCGATTCTATTTCTGAATTTCCTGAACCGAGAATTAAAATATTGATATTCTCAAAATGTTCTGAAAGAGCTAATGCTGAAGCTTGTGGTAATAAATCTCCGCCTTTTTCTTCAAACAAACGTCCTATGAAGCTAAAAAGCGGTTTAGACGGATCTAATTCAAACTGTTCACAAAGTTTTTCTTTATTTTTCGTTTTTCCATTTTCAAATGTTTCAATTGAATAATTTTGAGCAATCATTACATCTGAAGCAGGATTCCAAACCTGAATATCTATTCCGTTTAAAATTCCTTTTGATTTATTCCGAACAGAATTAAACAACGATTCTAATCCATTGGCTGAATAATTAATTTCATTTAAATAGCTGGGAGAAACTGTAGTAACAGCATGGGCACATTTAACTCCAACAGCCAGCGAATTAATGGAATGATTCCATTCTAAAAATCCAACGTGTTTCAAATCAAATTCGGGCAGATAATACAGTTTATCAAAACCAAACCAGCCCTGATATAAACCATTATGAATTGTAATCGCAGTTTTTACATTTTGTAAGTTCTCATATTTATAAGCAAACTGGAGTAAAAATGGAATTAATCCCGTATGATGATCATGACAATTGATTATATCAGGTATTTTATTTCTGGCGATAATCCAATCTAACGCTGCTATTTGAAAAGATAAAAATCGTTCAATATCATCTTCATAACCATATACATTTGGACGATCAAACAAATCATTAATTTCAATAAGATATAATTCATACCCTAATTTATCTGAAGACTCTTTTAAAACACTAAAAGGAAAATTAAAGTTTCCTAACGTTACAGTTCCCCAATGAACACATTCAAATTTATTTTCAGTTCTAAATTTCGTAGAATAACAAGGTACAATAACACGAACATCATGACCAGCATCTTGCTGATATTTGGGTAAAGCGCCTACGACATCTGCAAGACCACCCACTTTTGCCATAGGGTAACATTCAGCACTTATATGAAATATCTCCATTTCAAAAATTAATTTGTAATTATTTTAATCGTACAAAATCATTAATATACTACATTTATGATTTTATTAAATTTAGGAAAAAATAAGTAAATTCTAACCCCACAAATAATTTTATTGATATGACAAAAAAGGCTGAAAATCCTATTAAATCATTAAAAATACCACAGTTAATAATTATATCTGGTAAAATTCTAGCGTTTTTTTCTACGAAATTAGTTACGAAATTTGCTTCAAAAATCTTTACAACACCCATAAAACATAAAATTCCGAAAAGAGAATTTCAAATGGATAGTAAAAGCGAGCAAAAGATTATACATGTTCCAGCTATAGATAAAAATATCGTAACGTATGAATACGGAAAAAGTGATCGCAAAATTTTACTGGTTCATGGCTGGTCTGGAAGAGGAACTCAATTGTTTAAAATAGCTGAAGAATTATTAGAGAATGGTTATTCAACTATTAGTTTTGATGCACCAGCTCACGGAAAATCTAAAGGACAAACCACCATAATGTCTGAATTTATTGCTTCAATATTAGAAATAGAAAAACATTTTGGACCTTTTGATGCAGCTATTGGACATTCATTAGGCGGAATGTCTGTTTTGAATGCCATAAAAGATGGACTAAAAGTAAATAAAGCGGTTATAATAGGAAGCGGTGATATTGTACAAGATATATTAGATGAATTTATTTTTAAAATGGAATTAAAAAAAGAATTAGGTCATAATTTGAGAGATTTCTTTGAAAATAAATACCAATTAAAAATGGATGATTTCTCTGCTTATAAGGCTGCACAAAAAATTGAAATTCCAGTTTTGGTAATACATGATAATGATGATCCTGAAGTTCCCGTTAAAGCAGGTATACACATTCACCAGAATTTAAAAAATGGTACTTTGATGCTAACTGAAGGGCTTGGACACCGAAAAATTTTAGGAAACCATAATGTAATTAAAAAGATTCTGGAATTTATTAAAAATTCTTAACTTTAATAAAACAAATATTTGATTTACAATACACTATAACTTTTATAAAATGGATTTATTTGGAGAAGCATCAAACTGGGAAACTAAACTAAAGCCCATTTTAAAGAAATATAAAGGAAAAAAACATCCTCTTGATTATCAAAATATTTACCAATTATTAGTAATGGTTATTTTATCGGCACAAGATTCAGATGCTAATATTAACAACATTTCACCTGCACTATTTGAAAAATATCCAACATTAAAAAATTTATCTGAAACAGATTTAGAGACCTTCATGCCGTATGTAACAAAAGTTCGAAATCATTCTACCAAAGCACAATGGATTCTTGAAATTGCTAAAACAATTAAAAATGATAAAGATATTCCCTTAACAATGAAAGAATTAACTGCTTTGAAAGGTATTGGAAGAAAATCAGCTAACGTTATTTTAAGAGAATCTAATAAACCTGCAGAAGGGATAATTGCTGATTTACATGTAATTCGTGTTGCTCCAAGAATTGGAATTATAAAAGAAAGCAAGGATGGAAATAAAGTAGAAAAAGATTTGATGCAGGTACTGCCTAAAAACATTTGGTCTGAAATTGGGATGGCGATCTCTTTTTTGGGCAGAGAAACGTGTAGACCAAAACCAAAATGCCCTGAATGTCTTTTAAAAGATATCTGTTGCTATTATGCAACACAAATTGCATAGAAAAATATTATTTTCTTCGTGTATCAATTAAATAAATAATTTTCCACGAATCTTTCTCTTTAAACAAAGTAAAAGCATTTACACCACTGTGACTGCGTTTATCATTTAGATAAAATTCATATGGAGTCCAAACGTGAGCCATTGAACCATCAATCTGAATAGAATAACTCAATATTTTCTCCTGAAATTTAAGATTTGAAGGGATTTCTGAAATTGATTTATAAAAGTCTTTAGCATTTTCGTCACTTAATTTATTCCCTTTTGTTAAACTTTCACTTATCGATTGTAAAATAATTTTATCAGAACAAACTGATTTCATTTTGATGGAATCTTTTTGATGAAATCCTTCAAAAAATGTCTCAATACATTTTTGAACTTCATCTTTTTGAGCATTTGACGACCAGCCTAAAAACATAAAAAATAAAACAATAAAAAACCTCATATCAAATAAATTTGAATTATACCCCAAACTGAGAAAAATGATGATCTAAATGTTTTGTAAACATATTATTCCATTCCTTAGAAGTTAGTTTACCAAATGAAAGAGATTCTTTTCCTTCAAATTCTCCCTCACCTAATTCTTGAGTTTTAATAATATAATTAATAAGTCTCCCTTTCTCGAGATCAAAATTACAATTCCCAGTAATAATAAATTGAGGAGCTGTTCGAATATTTTTTTTATACGGTGTTTCATCTACTACTTTATCTTTTATGAATGACCTTAAAATGAATCTTATAAAAGGATTTGGTTTTGGGTGGATACTATCATAAACCATTTCATACATAACATTGCAATGAGCGAGCATCTGATCAACAGACATTTTGCCCCAAAGAGGTTGTGAATCAATTTTTAATTGATTAATACGATTTAAGAATTCATCAGAGCCAATTTTTGAGAAAATGTTTTTCATAATTGTAATAAAATAGATAAAACAAAAATAAAGAATTATTTCTCTCGCACAACTCATAACTACAGATCAGATTTATACCAGAATTTTTCTAAAAGCATTAAAAACGAAAAACCCTGTCCGGTATGGACAGGGTTTTAAAAAGAAAGGCGGCGACATACTCTCCCACAATATGCAGTACCATCTGCGCAGGCGG
>Ga0308166_1000262_pt1 | contig 89098 bp, 100 predicted proteins | sample PhyCR2_2_FD_202137 | JGI IMG/M metagenome (GOLD analysis project Ga0308166, IMG submission 202137) | Phyllosphere microbial communities from UC Gill Tract Community Farm, Albany, California, United States - DLSLCC.R2 | ecosystem: Host-associated > Plants > Phyllosphere > Unclassified | place...
GGTTGCTTTAAGACGAACAGCACCAAAAATAGATTGGCTACGATCATCTCCACTGTACCAACCATCTATTTTTGTTTCGGGGCGGTGAGGTGTACTGCCATCCCAAGCAAAAATATTTTTTAGAGTTCCATCCCATGTCATTCCATTATTCCAGCCAGAATAGGTAGGGCGTTTATTTTTACTTTTTGTGTAAGTCGTACCGAGTACTACATCATGAGTTTGATTAAACAAATCAAATGAACCGTTTAAAGTTAAATTAAACAAGTCTTGAGTAGGGCGATAATCCCAACGGGTTGCATATAACATCGCTCCACTACCAGTAGCTTTATCGATTCCCTTACTTGAGAAGGTATAGCCTACAATTTCATCTGAATCTGTAATGGTTCTAGAAACTACACCCTTTAATTTCCAGCGGTCATTAAACTGGTGTTCAATATCGGCAAAGTAAGATGTCGTTGAGCGGTCTGAACCCGTCCAACTCGCTGCCGCTGAATCTGAGCGAGACCAGTTAATTAAAGTCCCATCGGTATAAAAGCTAGGTAAGCCACCTCTAGCAACACCAGTCATATCAATTTGTTGATAACTTGCACCTAAACTTGCTTTGGTTTGGTCGGTTAAGTCAGCTTCTACTACGGCATAGGCAACTTTACGTTCTTCGTTGTAGCGGTCGATATACGAGTCTGAGTTTTGGTAGGCAAAAAGAGTACGACCACGAATACTTCCTGATTCATTAAGTGGTGTGGAAACATCAATATCGGTACGGTAAGAATCCCATGAACCAATGTCAGCACTCACCGAAGCTTTAAAGTCCTGTAATGGTTTTTTGCGAACTAAATTGATACTTGCGCTTGCACTTCCAGCACCTGTCATTAACCCATTTGCACCTCGCACGATTTCTACTCGGTCAAATAAAGCCATGTCCTGACTTTGAAAAATGCTCGAATATGAACTGAGGAGCTTTACGCCATCGAGTAAGTAACTATCGACCTCTTGGCCACGTGCGTAAATAGGTGAGTTATCACTGCCGATATTTCCGCCTTGTTTAATTGAAAGGCCTGCCGCCTGACTTACAACATCGGTTAATTGGGTCATGTTCTGATCTTTCATTTGTTGATTAGTGATTACACTGACCAGTTGAGGCGTTTCTTTCAAACTTAAAGCTAGGCCAGTAGAGGCAGTCGTGGCTTTTGCCGTATATAAACCAGAGCCTTCAGTTGTTAGGCTTTCGCCATGATTGGCATTAATGTGAATCGTTGCTAAATGTGCCGTACCCGTTTCACCATTCGCTGTATCAAGTTCATTAGTATTTGCTTTAGTTTTAATGGCTTCTAACTGGAAAACTTTTTGTTCAACAGGAGCGGGTGAAGCCTTCACTTGAATGCTATAGCCACCATGGTTGACCTTAATAGCTTCGAATGGATGATTTTGCAATAACAGGCTTAAAGCATCGTCAACAGCATAATTCCCTTTAAGCGCTTTGCTTTTTGCTTTTGAAAGACTCACATTGTCGTAGCTAATGGTTGTACCCGTTTGAATTGCCAGTTGTTTAATGGCTTGATCGAGTGTGCTTTGGCGAATTGAAATGCTATAAGTTTGTGCAGCATAGCTAGACGTTGCGGTAAGTGTCGTGACCACCAATGGCGTACTCCATAGCACTGCACGTATAGCCAAAGCCAATTTACTTTTTGCTTGATAATCCTTCATGTGGTTTTCTCGACAGGGAGTGTATTTCTCTATAAGTCGAACCAGAGCAAAAAAAGGGTCATATTTTTTTATCTTTTTTTAATATTTAAGAGATAAGGGGTGTAATAGCTCAGTTCAAGTTGATGGCTATACGCTAACGTTTCTAAGCTTTGCTGAGGATTTTTTAGAGAAAACACCCCAGAAATTTTAATATTTTTTAATTCGGGGTCGAGATGGTAAGTTCCATCTTTATAGCGAAATAGTTCATCCAACACTTTTTGTAGGGGCCATTGATCTACGACCAAAAGTTGTTGAGTCCAATACGGCTGATCGTTATCGAGAGGGAGTGATTTTGAGATATATTTTTCATCAAAAAAAGCACGCTGACCTTGTTTTAATATTTGGCGTTTAGAAGAGCTTTCGGGTTCAATGGCTACAGCGTGCTTATAGACTTTGACTTTTGTTTGCTCGCTATTTTCTTGTCTCACTGAAAATTGAGTACCTAAGGCTTCTACTGAACCATTTTTGGTTTCAACAATAAATGGGCGATGTTGAGCATCTTTTGCTGTCTCAATATAAATTTCCCCATCAATCAGTTTGATTTGACGTGTGTCTTGCGTGAAATTTACATCGACATAGCAATCACTTGCCATAATGAGTTGTGAACCATCTTTTAATGACACTTTTTTAATTTCACCGACTTGGGTGTGATAGTCAGAATGCCATTTTTCCCACGGTATGAAATAGGCAGATAAGCCAACAATGATTAATCCCGAAAGGCTGAACAGCATATTTCGTTTAGCAGCGAGATTAAATTTTTGATTGGACTGAACCAACGTTTCGGAACGGAAGTTACCTGCAAGGTTTGATAAACCGTGGCTAAATTTTTCCATTTGCTGAAGGGCTAGTTGGTGTTCTTTTTTTTCAGCTTTCCACTGCTCAAATTGTTGCTGCTGTAATTCTGTCATTTCACCCGAATGTAGGAGTACCAACCAGTCTGCGGCTGCATCTAAAACAGGATGAGGGATTTTAGTAATATCTGACATAGGGTCGAAATTTAAGCGTGTTTAATTATAAAGGTCTATGCAAGCCAAAAAAGCTTGTTTCATATCTCTTTTTACAGTGGCTTCAGAAATATTCATGTTTTCACTAATTGTCCGATAAGTTAGACCATCGAGTTGAGACATCAAAAATACTTGAGCCGTTCGGGTGGGGAGTTTCTCTAATATTAAATGAACTTGATACAAGGTTTCTTGAATAAGAACTTCATGTTCAGCAGAAGGATAATATTCTTGTGGAATATGTTGAAGGGCATCGAGATAGAGATTTTCAATATGCTGACGGCGCCAATAGTCAATCATGACATGCTTGGCGATGCCCATAAGCCATGCTTGTGGTTCTTTAATTTTTTGAAAACAATATTCACTTTTTAAAGCACGATAAAACACTTCCTGACTCAGGTCTTCAGATTGATGATGATGCTGAAGTTTGTGTTTAAACCATGATAAAAGCATCGTTTGCTGAGAACGGTAAATTGATGCGCGACGAGATAATTTCGGCTTTTTTTTGAGATAATTGCCTCATCATCTCGTTGCACATTATGCAAAATTATTTCAATTAGAAGGTGTTCGGCCTTTCACTTGTCCACCACCAATATTTGTGATCGTAACATTACCTTGGTAAATAAACCCAGCTAAACCAGCAACACCATTTCCTAGGGTTGATTCACTAGCTTTACCATTCTCACCAACGTTTCCACCATCGCCAGCAGCTAAACCTGTTCCTTCAGCACCATTACCCACAACAGATAGTGTGGCATTCGTACCAGCAATGTTCTCAAGTGTTTTTCCTTCAGGTGCGGTTTGATTGATATTACTACCACCTGTACCGAGTGGAATACCGCCACCGCCAGCTCCAACAGCATAGTATTCTTGAGCACCTATTGAGTACTCAGATTTACCAGCTGCACCGCCACCGCCACCGCCAGCAATCAAACCATAGTTACGCACATCAATAAAGCTACTAGCATTCTGTGCAATGATAGCTGTACCACCATCGCCAACCATAGCTACGTTAGCATCATAGTAACCGCCTGACCCGCCAGTACCATATATATGACCATAGTTAATGATTTGACGGCTTGAGCCATCCAACCAACTACCAGAAGTAACAGCAATAAGAGTAACACCTGAAGCAATAACGAAGATTGCGCGTGTTGAAGCTGTAGGAGCACCATAGGTCTGAATGAATAACTCTAACAGGCTTACATTTGTAAGATTCTGATCAATATATACAACCTGACCATCTAGATCATCCTGATTTCTATAATAAGGATATGGATAGCTGTTTAAATTCTCTAAATCTGTATTTGAAGCACCGAAACCCATAATTTTTAGATACGCAAAGCGTTCTCGTTGTCCACCAGTACTGCCACTGACATAGTCAAATCGAAAGTTAACAACGGTTCTACATTCCTGTAAACCATTCTCCAACTCAACTGTTTCATCGTAAATATCTAATAAACGAATAGCAGAATCATCTTCAGCATCCTGATTTTCACGTTGTCCTTGATACAGTGCAGAGACATTTAGAATATTAGAAAGACCAATAGGCAGATAAACTTGTGCATTGTAATCGCCATATACAGTTCTTACTTTAATTGTTTGTTCAATAACACCATTCGGCATGATATGAGCACTAATATTTTCTACTGTATGTTTTATCTGCCAATTCTGAGGATCATCTATATAAATCTTCGGGTTTACAGTCGTCTCAGGTGTTAGCGTCCTATATAGAAGTCTAAAATCCTTTCTCATTACATATTGCGGATGTGGATTTAATGCATCTAGGTGATCTTGATCTGCTTTAATACGTGCATTACGCTCGTTCTCAATGATTGACTGAACAATATCCACCGCAGCATCTAGATCATCCTTACCTGCTAACGCATCAAACAGTTGACGACGTTTCTCTGGATCTAAAGTAATACCTCTAAGCTCAAGTAGATTTGCCAGTTCTTCTTGTATGGAATTGAGAAAATCTGGCGTGAGATAAGTTGCATCTTGACCGCTTAAATCTGAATTGTCATGAAAGCCAGCCTTACCAGCTCCATTTACGTCTGGACGTGCATTTACACTATCAATTCGTTTCATACTTGTTCCTCAATGTCATATCGCACATAGGCTGGTAGATAGTTTTCAATAATGCAGGCCATATCTGCTTTTATTGGTGCTTTTAAAATGAGTTTGACTTTAAAACGTAGACTTTCGGTGTTGACTGGAGACGTACATGATGCAGTGCATTGCATTGGCATATAACGTACTAAATCAATCAATTCCACACCAAACAGCGCTAGAAGTTCTTCTAAATAAGTCTGATTAAGTACGTTTTTAGTTTTCTGAACCCATTGAATAATCTGCAATCTTTCTTCAATGGTTTTCGAGCCATTTACTGTGCACTTGAGTGGTAGACCTAACGACTGCTCATATTCATCCAGTAGCTCAACAGGAATGCTTTCTATAAAAGATAGCAATCGTTTTGCATCAATATCAGCTTGTGCAAGTACTTTTGCGTGTGCATAGATGTCATCCGCAATATTTGTATTTGGTGAAGTGTCATAACCACCAACAGGTAATAATTGACGAAGTACTGAAGCATATAGCTCAACAGTTTGTTCAAATGTCATGCGTAATCCACCGTCAAATTACCAATACGAAGCCAACCAGTAATAAGGTTGGTATTTGTTGGTGCTTGATTGGTATTAGGCGTGATCTGTACATCGGCCACGCCCACTAACTCTTTAATACGGCTGATTAGAGTCGTTATTACAAAAGGTTCAGCTGGCTTTAATTGCCCTATATATTCACGTACAACTTGCTCAACAATTTCCAGTCCAACAGAACCTGTCACCAGAACACTAAGGTTTATATATTCTTTGGTTGGTGCATAAGCTCTTACATCTGCCCAAAAACCAGAATATTCTTCTAAAGCTGCCTGAACAGCAGCTAATAAAGCAGTACTTGGTGAATTAGGCGGATTACCAGCTGCTGTAACTGCAACATCTAATGATCCAAGGCCACGACGTTTGGAAAAAATAAAAACATCTGCAACGCCTGATACATCTTTAACAATTCGCTCTAGATCAGCTTCACGATCACGAATTAACCCAAGCGCTTCCTTTGCCTGCATGCGTTGACGCCAAGCTTCAACTTCCTCAACATCTATGCCACCCGACATTTCAAGAACATCAACCTGAGCTGCGACACCTGCTAAAGGGCTAACCCATAACAACTGTTGACCGTCAAAGTTCCAGCTCATGCCAGCCTGTTCAGCAATGATTTGAATTTCTCTAGTTTTATTTGCATTCAGCTGCTCTTTATACAAGGTGAGCCAATAGCGACCTTTGCCATCTGTAAGTTTTGTACCAGCTGGAATAGTTACAGCAATATTTGAAATGGCTTTGACACGTCCTGTTGCTTTAGAGCCACCGTTGCGTGGACATTCCAGACGTACAGCATGTAAATAAAGGTAAGGTTCATCAGCTGTAGCAACGAACATCTGTTTCTGAATGTAGATTTGATGATGGTACAAACCTTCTACTACTGAGGCGGTACCATCTGCACGGATTGCTGCATCAGAATCATCATTAATCGTTAAACCAGTCTTGTTTCTGATTTCCTGAACAATATCCTGACGAAGCTGAGAAAAGCTTTTTATTGAAAATGCCATATCAACCACCTACAGCCACAAAATATGGAATTGTTTGCTTTTCACCAGTAAGCTTTGTTACTTCAATAAGCAGATCCACTTGGCTTTGCATCGTTTGAGTAGCCTTTACAACAACTGAGGCAAGACGATCTGGCACTAAGTCAGCCAAAGCTTCTTCAGCATATTGCTGCTCTAACTGGACAATACGTGGCACATCCTTTGAACGACGCAATGTATAAGAACGGCTCCCTATATTTTTATCCTTCCAATACTTGCGACGATGTATGTTTAAACGCTGACAAACAGCCTGTACCACATCATCTTTAAAAGCTTCATCAAGGCTGAGTAGCACATAATCTTTTGTTTCTAAATTAATAGTTCCCATAACTACTCCATAGGTTCTGATGGTGGTGGGCTATTGCCATGTGTATGAGGGTTATAGGCATCACGCATTTCTTGCATTGATCCTGTTTTATCTGAAATGTCCTCTGTGGCTTTGATATAGCCATCTACATCGACATTTCCTTTCATTTTGATGCCATCTTTTTTGAGCCAGATTGAATGACCGAATTGATCGTAAAGACAGGTTTCACCTTCAGAAACATTGATAACTACAGGGCCACCCGTAGTTGCAATGACAATTGAACGCGAAGTTTTTCCCTGAAGCGGTAACACCACAACACGTGAGCCTTCAGGGATATAAGAGCTAAGGCCGACTTGTTGAAATAATTCGACTTCCTGAAGAGTCTCGTCAGGTAAACCTGTCAACTGAAGTACTTTTGAGCCACCACGCGCCACAATGCCTTGAAATGACTGTCTGATTTGGCCTAAAGCCTTGTTAATTTGGCGTTGCACCATCTGAATCATTTGTTTTTCTCCTTTAAAATTAAAGGGTTTGCCCAATCGCCTTGGCGCTTTAGCAGCAGCTTGGTGGTTTTGCCTTCTTGACGTGATAAATTAAAAGTACAGCCCACCACAGCCCATTTTGCTGTGGCACGGCTTAAAGCATTGGTTTCAATGTTTACATACCAGCCAGTAGCCCAAACCTTTCCATCAATCTGCCAATCAGGAACAACGGCAATCATGGTATTGGCTTCAAAATCATTGTCTTTTTTAATTTTCTCAAGGGCTGCATCAGCTTCAGCTTGGGTTTCTACATCACTCAAAGTAACGATTTTCAATCGAGTAAAGCTGTACTGAGTTTTTGCTGTGGTTTCAGAAAGAATGTGCTGGCCGTTACCATCCTGACTAAGCACTTTGATTTGACTAAAAACATTTGAAACGTCGTTGGTGTATTGCAGACTTAAAACGTTGTTATCGTTGTTTAAAGGCTTAATCAGTTTTAAAGATGTTTTAACGTAATAAGGATTTGCGAATGGATCGCCAACCACCAACTTGCCGTCTGGCTCTAACCAGACATGTTGACCTGTGACCTGTGCAGCTTTAATAAGTGCATCCCATAAGGATTCTGAAGGCTCTATTGATACTTTGTTCTTCAGCCAAGCATTATTTTGAATAGAAACATCGTGGAAGAGTGAACCAAGGTCACCATTCAAAATAAAACGACCAATAAGCTCTTCAAGCGTAATTTGACGGCCATTAAAGATAGGAACTGAGCAATCGATTAATTGACCAACTAAATCACGGCCAGATATTTCAAGGCCATAGCCATCACGGTTAATTCCTTCCTGCACACGGTCTGCAATTGATGTGAGGATCAGTTGATTCGCAAAATAAAGCTGAACATGACTACCACCAGAAATACCCTCAGGTAAAGGCTGACCGTTTTTATGAAAAAGATTAAGGCTCCAGTTCTCAGCTGGAGTATCGATCTGGCTGTCTGCAACAGCATTATTCCAGCCTGCAATCTCGTATCCACCAATGACCAGCTTGATTTCATTGCCTTGGTTATCTTGCATAGACTGTGACCTCCATACCTACTTGAAGGACAGCTGGATTAATCAAATCCTGATTTAAACGCAAGATTTCATCTGCACGGCTCATGTCCTGATACAAATAATGAGCAAGCCAATGCAAGGTACATGGAACAGGTACGCGGACTTTAGTAATTGGTGGACGTGTTTCTATTAATTCTTGAATCTGAAGGTGGATCTGGTCAGCAGCTTCTTTATAGACCTGAATCTGAGCGATATTTTCAAATGAAGAACCTTCACGCTCTTCATTAATAGCCTGCTGTAGAGCTTTACGGACGTTCTGACGCACAGCAGCAAGCTCCAACGGATTGAAGCTTATCGTGCTGTTTTCAGCCATTTCTTTACGTGTAGTGCTTACGACTTGTTGAGCAACAGCAATATTGCTGGCGATATAGGTGGCACGCCATGTCTGTTTTAACTCTGGAGACTCATCATCTTGAAAAAGTTTTTCAAAACGGTTCACACGGTTAATGACATCACGCCATTGCGAAATTGCAGAAATGTTGGTGTCGAAAGTGACCAGTTTAGTGATGTCATCAACCAATCCAACCGCCCAATCTTTAGGCGATAAAATATCCTCTACGCCTTCTTTGACAATACCCATGTATTTACGGGCAGTTTCTAGGCCATTGCGGATATGATTGACTGTTTCAAATAGTTTGTTGTTATCAGAGAGTTTAAGCTTATCCAGTGCCTTTTCTAACGCGCTGGTCGGTGTATCAACAATCTTGGTTGGTGCAATAGTTGCAGGGGTAGAAACAGGAATAAATAGTGGTTTTTCTTCAGGTTCAGCTTCAACAAATTCAATCGCAATACCACAGAAATCAACGTTGTTAGCATCATGTTGAAAACGGTATGTATTCACATAAACATTCATAATGCCGTGAACGGGATGAATTAATTCCCCAGCACCAGTTGCCCTGAGTGCAGCAACCAATGCATCCATCGATTGCTTATAGTCAGTTCCAGAATAAATAGCATTAACTGAATATCGAAGAGGTTCGTTACCCATATCTTCAATTGATGCTTTGTTTGAATATGGAGCCTGTTTAGTTGCAAGCGTTTTAGACATAGCATCTTCCACAGACGTGCATTCAAAATGAACACCACGAAAGCTTGCGTCTTGAAGATCAGTATCCCAGCCCATAAAAAAACCTCACTATTGTGAGGTTATTCTGTGAAATGTCTGGCCTTGATATAAGGCGGAAACGCTTCCGCTTATCTTTTCTGAAGATAGAATGGCGGAGCACCATGTCTGGCTTCTTGAGTTGCTGCATTGTGAGAAATGGCATCAAGAAGTGAACCACCGCCATTAAACACCATGGGTTTATTTTGCCCAGTGACATTAATTAAAGCATTAATCCTATTAATCATTTCTTGGCTCAATTGATTTTGCTTTTGTTGTTCAGCAATTAATTGACTGCTTTTTTCTTCAGCTGAAGCTTGTTGAGCTTTGCCTTGTTCAATTGCTTGCTGCACAAAGTCTGGACGCTCGCCACCTGAGCCAATACCAATCTTTGCAAGAAGATCACTGACTGTCTTATAGCCCATATCATCAATAGGTTTAAACAATTCAAAGCCCATGTATCCAGCACCGACAAGACCTGCGGTTTTTGCAGCATTTGTAGCTTTAGAAGCCAATCCATCTCTTGTACCAACAGGCAAGTCTGGAACTTTACCTCCGCCCATGGTGCGAAGGGTAAAAGCTGCTGCACCAGCTGCTAAGGCAAGGCCACCAACTGCTACAGCGGCACCATAGGCAACACCAGCTAAATTTTCATTCTCTGAGGCAGTTTGGATTATTTTTTCTTTCAAATCACCTAATGATCCTGAAACAGCATCATAAGCCTTAGATTGTGCAAAAAGCTTTTCCTGATTTAATGCTTGATCTTTAGCCCATTCTGTCTGGCTAACCATTGAATAATCAGAAGCTACCGTACCAGCAGCATTAGGGAGTTGCTTTCTTAAGTTATTTAAAGTGTCTTTGTTATAAACCACACTTAAAGCAGCCATGAGAGCTTGTCTGTCAGCAATAATCTCACCAATTTCCGAACCCATCGCGATGTTGCTCATGTCTTCCAAGGCAGCTTTGCGCGCTTCTGAATTGGAAGATGCAGCCTGCTTCTGAAGTTTTGTATATTGCGCATTACCAGCAAGTTGTCGTTCTAATAATTTTACAAATGCTTCAACACCATAGACGCCTTGCTCACGCTGTTGAATGGAATAACTATTCCAGTCAAAGACCTGTTTTGGTTTTTTCTTGCCATCAGATTTTGTTGGATCGCCCGACTGTGCGACAACCGCATCACTAATAGATTTACTGAATTCACGACTTGATAGTTTTGCGAGCAAGTTGACTACGTTATTACCCGCCTCATCAGCAGTCCCAGCTGTTTTCATGGCAACTTGGTTCATTGCAACAAGTTCAACATAACCTTTTTCACCACTATAGCCAACAGCACGGGCAGCAGCCATTTGTTGAGCCAGCCATTTCGACATGTCTTTATATTCAAAGCTGCCTAGTTGACCACCACGAACCGCAATATCGTGACCACGTTGTAAATCAGTAATACCAAAGTCCTGCATACGTGTTGTCAGTGTAGCTGCGTCCGTAGCAGTTGCACCTGTTGCAAAGGCCGTTTTAACTGCGGTATTCAATGCTGGAGCAACATTGTTAAGTTCGTATTTACCTGAAGCGATTAATGCATTTGCAGCTTCAGCAGCATCCTCACGGGTTCCGCCACCACCCCGAACAGCCGCCTTAATATATTCATTTAACTGACCACGCGCTGCTAACCGCGCTTCTGGTGTCATGCCTTGACCACCTGTAGCAGTTGCTGCGATGTATGTTAGTTGTTGATCATAATCACGCGGCTTCTGTAGAGTATTAGAGAAGTACATGCCGCCAGCCATTGCACCTCCAGCAACAGCAGTACCTTTTTGCCATAAAGACATTGTTTGTTGCGTTGACTGGTGTGTCCGCTTACTCGACTGTTCAACCTGTCTTGCCCAGTTTGCCACTTGCTGCATTGAGCCAACTTGTTGCCTATAAAGCTGGCTTTGAATTCTGGTCTGAATCGACTGCTGTCTTAATACACCCTCAAGCATACGGTTGGTACGCAGCAACTGATCACCAACACGGGCCGTATTTATAGTTGCTTGCGTACCAGCTTTTACACCGTTCACAAATCTAGCTTGAGCAGAACTTATCTGTGTCCACTGTGTATTGATTGTAGTATTGGCACGGATTTGCTGATTATTGAAGCGATTCATTTCCTGAAAAGCTTGCTGGCCTTTAATCTGCAATGTAAGTGAGACAGTTGAATTACTTCCGCTCATAACTTATTCCTGTGACTTCTTAGAGTGTTTACGCACTGTTGAGACATAAGTTTTTGCATGCGTTTTTGCTGAGGTTTGAGGGGGTACTTCAGGCTCCTTATTTGATACTTGAGGGGATGAAGGCCGCATATTGCCAAGAAAAGCTAATGCAATATGTAGAGGCAAATTAATTGCCTCTACATAAGGAATACCCATAGCCATCAAAGCTTTAATTAAATGGACACGTCCAATTAATTCGCGGCTTTCACCTTTGCCTCAAGTTCAGCCTTTTTATTGAAGAAATGAGTCAAATTGAATTGCGTGGTTTGAGCGATATCATCATAAGTAGGCTCATGTTGATTGCCATTTGAATCAATCAACTTAATCATTGGCACTAAATCAGATATAGCAACGTATTGCAGACCAGTCATTTTCGCCTGTGCCTCAACATATTCGAGTGCTGTCAAATCTGAAATAATAAACTTGGTGCACTTAATTTTTTTCTTATTGCGGTCTAACTCAATCGCAACAGGTAAATCATCTTCAATAAAGATTTTTTCCATTTTTTACCTACAATGTTTCGTCAATATAGTCTAAGCAGAACAACTGAAGCTCACGGACTGTTTCGCCATTTAAGTCATAAGTAGCACCAACAGAAGTGACATTACAGTCAATGAAAGTTTCACGGTAATTCCCTGAAGGGGATTCGATTGAAATTCGGGCATCATCCACTTGAAGCCATTGCACCGTGTCCTTTCCATCTGGAATGACTACAGTTGCAGTGAGTTCATAAGTCGTAATACCTTTTGATTTATACTTCACACGCTGTTGACGGTTCATCGTAGCGATTGGGCGGTTCCCAGTCGTAATACTTGTACCAAGCCGCGAAACATCGTAATCCAACCCATTAAAGCTCATTACAATTGAGCCAACTGCTGCTTCAGACATTGTGTGTCTCTCTTTTTAACGATGACCCATTGTCAAATAACTATTTAAATAAGATCAGGCGGAAATACTTCCGCCCAATAAAAAAGGCCGCAAATGCGACCTTTTTTAAAGTGATTGGTTTAGTAGACGTCTAACTGGGCATCAACTACGTGCATACCTCGTACCCAATGTGCAGGGATTTTTCCGATAGCCCAAGTTTTGTTATTTTCATTCTGAATAACAGTTAACTGATCCTTAGTTGCCTCAACATTTTCAAGGATTTCAGCACGATCAAGTTTAAGAAGTTCAGCCAACATAACCGAGCGTACATTACGACGCGCAGCTGCTGTATTTTTGCGACGACGTTCTTTACGCAAGGCTGTGCGAATCACTTTACGTGTGTAATCGATAACCAAAGCGCCATTAATATCAAGCATGATGTCATCTGCATCGCCTGAGTCTGGATTAATACGGAATGTAGAAATTGCGCGAACAATTTCAGGCTTGCCGTCAGCACCAGTTTCGATCATACAAACGCCTTTGTTTAAAGCAGCATTGATACGCTCAAACTTCAGCTTGTACTCGTCTGAAACAGGTTTAACACCTTCAAGGTTTACGCCATTGAACGGTAAAGCTGGATCATTTGAGTCTGCCAAAGCTGCGGCCATTGCTGCTGCAAGTTCAGGTTCTTGACCTGTAGCACCGTGATAGCAAACCACCACCACACGGTAGCAAGTCTTCACAGGAGCTTGGTCTGCAAAGGTTTCAGCAGCAACAATGTCAGTAAATGGAACCACCAAAACTGCTGGCTTTTGATTGATTGCATCACTTACTGATGTTAAGTGATCAATCCATGCAGCTGTATCAGTTCCAGCAGCTGGAGGGGCTGATACAGCAATGATTGTATGGCCTAAAGGGGCGATTGTGTCAAGGGTTGCTTGTAGTGTCATAATTTATACTCAACTTAATTTAATCGTTGCATATGCGTAAGAATTAATGACAGAACAAAGCAATCCGCCATTACTCACAATTTCGCTATGGAGTGTAAAGTTTGTATTTGAATCAATTACTGTTGCTGACTTACCGTTAAATTTTGAGGGTAATTTCAACTTCAACATTGAAGCATCCTGATGTATATCTAAAACAGCAAGAATTTCGCCATTGTCTTGATACCAGAACCAAGCTGTAGCTTCAGGCTGATCTTGTGGATTAAAAATTGCCCGATAGGCAACACTATTCGTTACAGTGCCAATAGTTGTCACTAGAGCTTTTGGATACATTTTTTTAGTATTAGTACCACTATTAAAGAAACCCGCATCGGAAATACTTTTACGAATTTCAGGCTTTGTAACACCTCGATTCAAGCTATATCCAATCGCTTGACCTACTTCCTTAACTGAGCCATTTTTAACTAGCTGCACAATTCGGTCAGGTGGATTATTTTCATCGCTCCAATTGGTTTTCAAGAACGGAATCACGTCTGTAACTGTCGTGATATCAACAACATTGGAAAGATTATATGTATTGGTCCCAACAGTTACTGGATTCATTTTTGGCAAGTACATTTGTAACGTCTTACCAGTAAAAACATAAGGACTACATTGAACCATACCAATAAAACCAAAATTAATATTGGCTTTTTTTTCAGTTTCAGTACTTACAGTACATACACCATTGCTTGTATATAGATAATTTACTGTAAGTGAAAAATCACTAGCGATTGAATCAATATTGAAATACTGTTCAGTTGTAGTTCCAACATGCAATTGAAGGTAAGAAAGAATTGCAGGAACATTCATAACACTGTAGCTATCAATAAACTCCAGATATCCAACATCATAAACACCTGTAGCTGTTAGCTCTCTAAAGCCATCTGCAATAATTTTTTTTCTATGATTATTAATTGCTGGAAGGAGTTGTACATTGGCATCTGGCGAAGCAGCGCTTACTACAATATCAGCAGTATTCGTTCCTCCAGAAACATGCACCAGCGTTTTGCCATCCAAAAGATCTTTTTTGAAATTCCAATTAGCTGCCGTACCAGTATTCTGACTCAACAACCACAGATTATTAGCATCAACAACACGCATAATTGTGTATGGGATACTATCAACGCTGTAAATTGAACCAACATCTTTAAAACCTTTTCCATGAGCAGTATGTGTAACTTGAATTACAAATGATGCTCCATGATTCCCACCTATATATGTTCCATTATAATTAACTGGTGCAGCATCATCCCCTTGCGCAACTAGAAGTGTACCAGCTAAAAATGCGGCAATAGTGCCATCTTTACTTGTAGCTGAGGGTATGGTTTTAATTGCCCATGGATTAATAATATTATTCTTCCATGGATCATTAGCACCATAACGAACCTGCTGGACAACATCCAGTACAGAACTAAACCGCGTTCTAATGTAAGCATCTAAACCATCTAAAGTGACAGTAAATGTATCCGATGGTTTTTCACTTTCAAGTGTAATGTCGGGTAGAGATGTTTTTCGTAATGCATAAAACTTGCCCGTCGGAGATGCGGGTTGATATTCAGTTTTAACTAAACCAACCTCAAATTGCGTACCTTCCACAACGTCAAGATACTGCTGGTTTGTGTGATTCGTATATTCAATCATCACAGCGATGTAGTTGATTGTAGAACCCACAGGAATTTCAAATGCTACAGTTTTATCACTATCTGAATAAGTGACACTTGATCGAAAAGCAGCATCAGCAGGCAGAGTATTAATTTTCTCATATTGAGAACCCATCGTATGATCCATTCCCAAAAATGTATCATCATGATAAGTAAACATGACTCTTTTGAGTTTAAGCGGTTGTCCAACTGGCAAAGAAAAAACATACTTTGAACCAGCAACAACTTTTTGTTTACCAAACGAAAGGCCTGTCGGAAAAGCGCCATGAAGACCAGTTAAATAACTTAAAACAACCTTGTCGACTGCCTTGCTTTTATCAAACAAATTAACAGTCGTTTTCTCTTCAAAAACACTTTCAACCTTATCGATACGAGTTGTTTCAGTTTGAACTTTTTGATCTGTATATGTATTTGCAGCATCTAAAGGGTCATAACCTTTAACATATTGTGACCCTGTCCAAGTATATGTTCCACGTAGAGACAAGTCAGGATCATTATTTCGTACAGAAACATTAGGCTCAGGCGGCACATAAGCAATCATCTGCGCGTAAGTCGTGAATGACTTATCCGCACCATTCGCAACAGCCGTGAGGCCATACTCTACAGCGTCAATTCGCTCATTTTGAGCATCATCACGTTGTTGGCTTGCAGTTTCAACAGCAGCAACAGCAGCTGGTGTAGAAAAATCAGACTCATCTTTTAAAGCGGCCGTACCTAGCTCTGATTTAACTAAATCAGAAATTTGCCCGATAGATGCCTGTTTTGTCTCTTGTTCCTGAACAACGGGAGTTGTGTCTTCACGAGTGACACTTGAAGCTTCAGGCAATCCACTGATCGGAGTTCCTGGTACTTCAATAATGATTGTTTGTTGAGCCATACTTTACTCCTATGGTTCAATCAATGCGCCACCTTCAGTTTGAAGTGCGACACCGCCTTCAGTCTGAATAGCAGCCTGTGTTTGGACACCTTCAACACTAAGAGCAACAGCTTGTACATTGACCGTACGATTGGTTTTTACAGCAGCTGTAATCATTCGCCCAGCTTGTGAATTAGCACCAAACTTGGCATCAGCATCTGCCTTGTCATAGACGTCCTCAGGTGTGAATTGAGTAGACAAAACATCCAGCGTCACAAACAAAACTCGCTGATCATTTAGGGGTAAGCCTGTACGCTGAGTATTGATATTGACGCTGGTGTATACGTCTGGAACTTTAATATTTGCAGAAATAGACATAGCTTAATTTTCCTGAAACTCAACACGATCCGAGGCATCAACAAAGCCATCGTCTGGTTGATAGTAATAATCGACTTGAACACCCAGCAGATCTTCAACAGTCTCAGCTTCTTCACGGTCTCTGTCAGAAGCCGTGATGGTGTATTGGGTATGGAATTCTTGAGCAAGTACACTGACCGATTGATCACGTGTAGTTGTATTAAAAATAGTTTTGGTACGGCCCAGTTCTAATGTTGCTAAGCCTTTAACGCCTACGCTTGATAAGTCATTACCAATAAGTAAGTTGTGAACATGGCTCAACATCTTAAAAGTACCGATGTCACGTTCCGTACCTAGTCGCTGTGTTTCTTCACTCCGCACAGAACGTGCACCGACCAAAACAATCAAGGTGATTGGGTATTCAGTCTTGTTCTGTGAGATTTTTCGGGGAGTCCCTGAACCTTGAAATGTCACCCATATCGCGGGAAACGCTTTTACAAATGCCAGTGTTTCGCCATCAAACTCACCACCATAAGTTTTAATTGCACGAACCCAAGACCATGCCTTACTTTCAACCTGTTTATGCATAACATCTTTCATGCCTTGCACAACAATACCGAGGTCAAGATTTACCATCCACGACCTCCGAAATCATTGCGTCCGACTTGAAACATCACATTATTTGATGAAGTTTTCACAGGTTCAGATTCACCAGCGGGCGCATTCCCAAGGCTGACTGTACCTTTTGCAATTTCCTTTAATGTTTTAATTGCATCTTCATAACGAGTACGAATTGGATCATTTTCAGAAATTGCTGAAGTACATGCATGGTAACGAGCCATGTCACATGCAATGGATTCTAAAAATGGCGGAACTGTTTGCAACGGCAGCTTATAGCGACTGACAAGATAGCCCTCAACTTGAGAGTTAGCATGCTTTAAAGCCTTGTTCAGCTTGTCGTAGTCAATGACGTACTGATACGGCTCCTCAATATCAGTGAGTTGAATAATTTCACTCTCACCGAACTTTTCAATCATCGCGTCTGCCGTTGCATACATGGCTTACGCCTCCTTACCAGTTGAACCGTAAATGGTTTGCCAGAAGCCATAACCCGCAGCACCACGCGCTTCAGCACCAAAGAAGAAAACACCTTCCATAAATACAGATGGAGAATCCATATTGGTTTGTGAAACAAATACTGGTTTTTTACGCACCTGATATACAAAAGGTTTTACAGGTTTTGTGTTGTCCAACAAGAACCATGCATCGTCATCAGTTAAACGTGTTGACACTTGTACCTTTGCCGTACCCTTGTAAGGGTTTGGTTTACCATCTTCCAAGCGGTCAACAGTCATCAAGGCATTGGCTACATCTTCCTGTGCTGGAGGCACAAGCAATACATTCGGCTTAACATTCAAAGGACGGCCTGATTCGTCTTTGAATTTCATCATAGTAGTGCGTGCTACACCATATGAGGCTTGAGCTGCTGTTAATGAAGCAATCGAAAGTTTCTTGGTTCCTTTATTGCTAAAGGTCAATTTGCCAACTTTATGACTTCCTGAAATCATCGGTTGACCGTCATAACATTTAGCCGTAAATGCTTTATTTACTGCCTCAAAAACCAATTCATCTGGATGCTGTTTTGCAGACCATGCAGCAGACTCAGCTTGTGGCTTGTAGATTCCCATTTGGTCATCTTCAATGTCGTTACGACGCACTTCAATTGTTGCCGCATAGTCTTTGTTACGAATGACATAGTCATATTCAGCAAGCTTGGTAATATGTTTTTTACCAATCCATTCCTTCATCTGAGGAAAATTAGCTAACCAGCGATAATCCACATACGCACCATTGCTTGGAACAACCATTGCAATAGATGGGTATTCAACCTCAACTTCAGTGAAGGTCTGGTTAAATACCTTACTAAGATTTAAGAAAATCGCATTTAAATTCGCGCCATTAACATTCATTCGATCCACACTCCATTTTCATCAACACCAACTACACGACCAGCTACTGACAAGGTTCCACCAGCATCTGTTTCGGCAACCGTTTCGTTATTTTCGATATAACAAGGCTTACCAAACGATGCCTGAGTCACAGGATCAGTCGCACTGTTAGCAAACAGGAAGGCATCGTGAGTACGCACTAAAACGTAAACATCACCATTGCCACCATCTGTGTTATCAACGCTGTCTTCATAGCGACCTAAGTAAGTCAGACCCGTTGCAGCAGTTGCTGTTACTGCATAGCCTGTGGCATCAACAACAGCAATAAAACCAGCCACCACCGTTGCACCAGCTTTAACTGGCACATGAATCAAACCGACTTCACGACGCTCTGTTTGACGTTCTTCTTGAGTTAAAATACTGCCCATGATTATTTAGCCTCGTTCCAGTCAACACCCATCAAATTACCTACAGCAAGAGTTTCATCAGAAACCTGCTTTTGGTTAGGCTGGTTATGTTGGTGAGTAGTGGTTTGCTTTTGGGTTAAAGCTGCAATTATTGGTAATCCTTCAATTTGTGCTTTGGCAACATCAGGATTAGTTTTAGCCAGCTCTTTGTAGTATTTAATGGTTACATCACCTGTTAAACGCCCATCACTACAAGCTGCAAGGATGAGGTCATCAATCTCTTTTGTATTTTGAGCGGCTTCAGCAGTAACAGCTTTTGCAACAGCTTCTTGGTATACAGCGATTGGTACAAACTTGGTCGGATCAACAACAGCCTGACTGTTTGCTGCTGCCTTGACTTCAATGGCTTTATCGATAGCAGCCAATAAGGTCTGATCATTAGCAGTTGAAGTACCAAATGCACCATCAATTTTAGTGAAAACACTATTGGCAGCTGCCAACACTTCTTGTTCTGAAGCGGTTTCAGCCAGCCCCAGTTTTTTAAGCATGAGCTTTAGAAACTCATTCATTGTTGAATCCTCATCATTGTTTTGGGCAAAAAATTGCTGAGCTGCCGCAGCAAGCTTGGCTTCGGGCAACTGGTCTAATGCAGGGTTGTTTGTTAAAGCGACATTGATTAATGCTAGGATTTCGCCATGTGTGTTGTAGAAAAATACAGGCGATAAATATTTGTATTCACCCGACTCAATAAAGGCTTTTGCTTTATCGAGCCATTCAAATTTAGTGCTACATATTCCAACTCCATCGATATACCTGAAGTTTGCAGACTTCAACCAGCCAGCAGCTGGTGCAGGTTCACCTGTACTCTGGCTTTTTAATGTGGCGTGTTCGTAGTCAATGACCATATCAACCTTGTGTTGATTCAATGCAGCAACGATTTCACGACCACGCTCTGGTGTAAGGACCCAATGAGGCGCATCTGTAGGACGTCCATCACGGCCTTGGAAAACACCTTCAGGAACCAATACCAAATATTCCGCTTGATCGGACGGTACTGTTAAATCAAATGAGCATTGAGCTACAAGAACTGAATCGGTCATAACATCAACTTTTTAAAAGATGTTATGAGATTAGAATGAGAGGAGAAAAAAGATCAGGCGGAAACACTTCCGCCCAGTTTTAGAAATTAAATATTTGGTGCCAGTAATGGTCTACATCATCAAAAATGGCAAGCTCTGCCTCATGCTGTAAATTGCCTTGCTCATCCATTGGCAAAAATGGTCTGGCAGGAATATTGCCCCACGGAAGAGGCCCGTTTCTGGAAGACTTACCATATTGACCTTGCTTCGCACCAAAATGCAGAGTTGGCGCTTTGGGATCATTGGTCCCAATCTCGACTTCATTATCTGAAACACGTGTAGTAATGCTGCGACGCAACTGACCAGATTGAAATAGCATTTTCCCTGACTTACGACGGGCCAAGGTTACTAGGCTTAAGCCAGCCCATGCTGGACGGCCTTCAGAATCAAAATTGTCCTCTGTAACTGTCAAAAAGCTATTGGCAATTGAATGCCCTAAAGGTGATGTATCAAGCATTGCTTCAGCAATGCGAGTGAGACGAGTCCTTAATTCTCTATTACCAAGCTCTATAGTCATTGAATCAACTCCAGACCTTCAGACTGCCAGTCTTTTTTACGGACCACCTGAGAGATGATAAAAGAGCCATTTGTTTTATTTAATGAAAACTGAACAACATCCTTTTCAAGGACATAAAACAATAGTTCACCCTTAGCATCCCAATACACTTGTTTAGCTTCAGTAAGTAATTGAGGCAAGGCCATTAATCGACTAACCGCTATACCTGAATATTCCTTATGGACAATAAGCGCATCGCTTAAGAATAAAAGCTTAGATTCCAATGGAACATTTTGGCGCATAAGTAGCTGAACTTCTTTGGCTTGAAGGGAACCAATGACAGATATTTCATTTTTTGGCTCAGCTAGACGTAAGGCATTCTGGATAAATTTTTCATGAATTTTTGTGCGTGCACTGTTATTCAATAGTTCCTGAGTTTGCTTCAAGCCTTTAGACATACCCATTAAATCCGTTGCTCGTTGTGCCATAACATTATCAATCAAGTAACTGGTGGCTGGCGATCCATTGAAGCCAGCAGCTGGTGTAAACGTCAAATTGCCGTCTTTGGTTGGGATATTGAATTGAGTCCGTTTTGCAATCACATCAGCACCAGTATTACGATCAACACCGACTTTTTCAGTAATAGTGCTGGCATGGCCTTCACCAGTTAATATTTCTTTGCCTTCAACCTCACGTCTGGATCGGGCAATAATACGGCAGTTGCAACCCCATTCTGATGGTGGATAGGCTACCAACCAAAATGGGTCGTCATAACTAAAAATCTTTCCATTCAAGGCCACATGTTGTTTGCGAGGATTATTAATTGAGATATGACGCCATTCCCAATATGGACGAGTTTCTGCACCTGCAAGCATGGCTTTATAACGTCCAGCAGCAAAAGCCGATTGCATATTTGTGTGGTAAATTGTTCGCAATCGACGTGGGCTGCCAAGCTGGACTTCCTGTTCACGACCTTCAGGATTAACAACTATTTTCTTTCCCCACCAACCTTTGTCTTGAAGTGTTGGGGTGATACTGGCTTTCCATTGCTCAAGCGACTGACCTTGCTGCATTGCTGTGATTAATGACTGACGGATATCCTGAAGCAAATCCATACGGGCAACTTTTGCAACAGTAAACGCCTTGCTATGTGCATTATCTAGTGTTTCATGCCAGTCCCAGCCAATCTTGAAGCCTTTCTTTTCTAAATAGGAAATGGCATCTTCAGGTGGCAATGTAAACAAAGCATTCAATTCTGGTCGTTGAGCAGTAGGCATTAGCTTTGCTCCGCTTGAACACTCAGACGGCCTAACACTTCACTGGCAAATATCAGGCGTGTCAGTTTTTCCTGTAATGCTGGTTCGTCATCGGCTGGATAGGCATCCTGCAAAATAGCAAGTATCTCTTCTTCATTGCCTGACTGAATTTTTGACAATAGCTGCTTGGTCCACGACTCAACCGTGTCTTGGGCAATATTGGTTTGATCCTTCAGCAACAGTTGTAATGCTTTCTCTTCAATAGGGAGCTGTGCTGAATTGGCAGCAATAATGCCACCTAACAATTGAGGCTGGTATGTGTTCATTGCCAAATTAGGCACAGGCCCATTTTGAATTGTTAGGATTGGTTCTTTGTCATCGGCAGGCTGTGGAATACCAAGTCTTTCATGAGGCCATGACACAGGGATTCTCATGCCAACACGTACCAATTTTTCAAGAGAATTACCAAATACCTCCATATCTTCAGTGTCAGATGTATCAAAGAAAAAGCTTGGATAACGGTCAGCTGTAACATTTGGATAGTTCAGCCGCATCAAAGGGCTGATAAGATAATTCGTTAATGACCTTGCTAATTGTTTAGCATCAGACTTTTTAATCTTTTCAAACTGGATTTCATGTGTATTTGATTGGGCATTTGTACTGGTTTTACCGTCTGCCTGAGATAGTAATGTTCCACCGACAATAATTTTTGAAGCTGTTTTCTCACACCAATCAATGAGTGACATGTGATTCTTGGTGTCACCGTCAGCTGCCGATTCAAAATCTAAACTCATACCAGCTGGGATAATACCTCCAGCATTACGACCAATCGACATAACTGCACGCAGCAAAGTCATCTTTTCCTGATCGGTTGCCCCTGAAGGATATTTACCAAGGCGGATTGGCAGACCGTAAACTTCAAGGAACTGCATCACGTCACGAATGCCATAATTCTTAAAGATAAACGGCCAGCACAAAATTCGGTGCAAACCTGAGCGAGCAATGTATCCCGATTTTGCTTTATGATGATGAATAAACCACCCAAAGTCCCAAAACTCTGCACCATCTGGCGAACCATCATTAAGGCGCAGCTCATTAGGTTTATCGAATGGCGTCATGAAATTACGTGCCAGCTGATGCTCAAAGCTTTTCGGTAGCCACAAATTGCCCACTTGATGCCATTCGATTTCTTGACAGCTGTATCCGTGACCAACAGCATCCATCGCATCAAACAAAAACATCTCAAGGTCTTGAATGTCCTCAATCCATTCACGAACTTCTTCAGCTATTTTCTTTTCTTGCTCAGATGCATTTTTTGGTGGTTTAACACCCCAGTCCAGACCGTTAATGCCTTTCTTGCGTTTATCCATCTCACTGAAGATATGACCATCACGCTCTTCCATATCAGCGAACAGATCAGCTTGAGCTTGCAAGTTGCCTTGCTCTGCATCTGTGAGTAAGCGGTACATTTGCTGTGGAGTCATTCCAACCACAGGATGTTCTTGGGCCTGATTAGTCAGCCAAGCGATTTCAGCAGTCTGATTTGTTTCGAGTGCAGTACGATCTTGTTTTTTTGGGGAACGGTCTTTTTTAGCCATGATAGATGCAAATACAGTTTGAGGATTCTGCACCATTGTGTAATTTTGAAAGGTTTAAAATCAGGCGGAAATGCTTCCGCCCAATTTCATGCGCTCATTTGCGATTTAAGCGCCTTTTTCTGTTTTACGGATCATTGCAGCAAAATACAAAACAAATGCCGCAAAGAGCGTTTATAAAGATTTATAAATCTATAAATACCATGCTTCAGTAATTGGTGATGATGAGTTCCTGTTTTTCATCACGACCTGAGCCAGAATTGCCCACTGAATATTTAATTTTTGTGGTGGAAATATTTAATCCCTCAAAAGTGGCACGCATGTCTTCATGATCATTTATCGAGAGCATGACTTTACTTTCACAGGTCTTCATTAGCTCAGCCATCTTTTCATATTGATCAAGACCAAAACCAACACCATAGCCAGCCAACTTCCAGTACGGTGGATCAGCATACATAAAACTATGAGGACGGTCATACTTCAGTAGGCATGCATCCCATGTTAAATGCTCAACTGTCACTCCGGAGAGACGCAAATGCGCTTCACTCAATTGTTCTTCTATGCGGAGTAAATTGACTGGTCGGGCTGTTGTTGCTGTACCAAAGCTCTGACTAGACACCTTGGCTCCAAATGCTGTGTGCTGTAAATAATAGAAACGAGCCGCACGTTGAATATCAGTCATCATTTCAACACTGGCAGATTTAAGCCATTCAAACATTTGGCGACTGACCAGCGCCCATTTAAATTGACGGACGAACTCTTCAAGGTGATGTTGAACTACTCGATACAAGTTCACCAGTTCACCGTTTAAATCATTAATAACTTCAACTTTGGACTGTTCTTCACGCATAAAGAACAATGCTGCACCACCCGCAAATAACTCTACATAACATTGGTGTTCTGGCATTTTTTCAATCAGTTGCGACACCAGACGACGCTTACCACCCATCCAAGGAACAATTGGCTTGGTTTTCATTATTTCACCTACTGCAAAACTTTTTCATTTTTGATAGCCTGCAATAACTGTGTACACAGTAACGAGGCTAAGCCTGCGGTAGCACTTTTACCAAAGGGGGCGATTCTTGCTCCAACAAGAGTCGTCACCTCGTTTTGAATTATTATATTTTTAATACTTATTATTCAGGCGGAAGCATTTCCAGCTAATTAGGAGAAATAATATGGGGTGGGAAATTCCAATCTTTCATATCAGTGTTAATGGTAAACCACGGGTTCTTGCTTATTTAAAACCGACTGCTTCAGAGGCAAACACAGAAGAACTCAACCATGTATACGATATAGTCAATAATGCATTGAATGAACTTTTTAACGATGATGAGTTCATGTATAACTCTGAGGAGTTAAGGCTGTTTTACTTACAACTCCCTGCAGAAGCATTTATTCTTTGGCATCCAAAACAGATTCATAACCAAGAACAAATTCAGTTCATTTTTGGTGCAAGGATACCTGATGCAAATAGATTAACTTCAATTGATATTCCAGAAATCAGAGAAAACTTTCCACATATTTTCTGGGAGAAGTCTAAAGAAGATCAAAACCAACCAATCGAGCCAGCCCAATCATCATAATCATCACTTAACTCCATTTCCTCTTTTGACGGGAGTGGAGTAAATTCAATTGCTGTTGCCAAGTGTAGACTTGCAAACCAAGCTAGAATCATTGCAACAGCACCGTCACCATGACGATAAAGTTCAGGGTCTTTAATATCCTTGGCACGCGCCTTAGACACCATGTAAATACCGTCTACTTCTTCGATTGCTGAACAGTCATTTTTCAAGTCAGCATCGATTGGTAAATCAATCATATCCTCTTCAAAAGCCGTCACCAGTTTAGGTGTCCACAAACCATACCAAGCTCGGCTTAATTTGATTTGATGCACCATATGCGCGCCATATTTTTCAGCGGTATTTTCTGCAATGGTTTCACCGTTACCTGTAGCATCCATAGCGATACCACCAAAACGTGGTAGTCGATCCAACATGTACCACAAGATTTTTTGCTGTAACCGAGAAGGTACTTTGTGCATCTCAATGACAAACGGTGCGATACGACGTAAATCTTGGGCAATATAGAATGGCAAAATAAAACTAAAGTCGCGGTGACGTGCATAGTCTTGCCCAGCGCAATGCTGCTTAGTCTTATCAAGCTTTTGCAATTCAGGTTCTAAATAGCGCTGAATCCAATCATCAATATAGGCGTCACGCTCATCGGGCGTTAGCTCTGTAAAATCATCACCCAATTGTAGACGTAGTACAGTTCTGACTTCAGTCATCGCACGTTCTACCCACAAAGTAGGTAAACATACTGATGAACCATCACGAGGGATTGCGTCTAGTTCTTCTCGCATGGCTGCCTTGCGGCTACCGTATGCTTTACGGATTTTGGTGTACCATTTTTGCTTACCTTCAACCGTAGGCTCTTTACCTTGCATGAAGCAAACACGCTCATACAAACCATTTTCAACCGCATCGTCAAAAGTTACGACTAGGGATTTGGCATCTTCGCCAAACACACCAGCTTCAATATCTTTTACGAACTGGTTGAATGCGTTGTTTTTACCATTATGAGAACTAATAATAGCAATACGACCACCCCAAATAAGCAAAGCCGTAGCAGCCTCAATTACGCCCTGAACATTTGGATGGAATGCAGCCTCATCAATAATTACTTTACCCTGTAGACCACGGATGTTTTCAGGTCGGCTAGATAATGCAACAATTTGAAAGCCACTGGAGTAACGGACACGGTAAGCTGTGATCTGGCGTGTTTCACCTTTACCGTTTTGGTCTTCAAAAAGAAACTCTTCAATTTGAGAAATACCTTGGCCTTGGGCTTCAGCAATGACACGTGAAAACTTGGCACAATAACCAATAAACTCAAGACCTTTTTCTTTGGTATCACCAATATAGTAAACACTCATGCCACCAGCTTCTTTACTTGCAGCAGCTGTTAATACGGCATCAAAACTTTCAGCAAAAGTAATACCTGTTCGACGACCTTTAGGGCAGACTTTAATATCCGTTCTAATTTTGAGCCATTCAATCTGGTGCTTCATTAAAACACCTTCTTCAAATGGATTTAAATTGTTTGGAATATTACGCGCACGTTCTGGAAGTTCATCCCATTCAATGACACGAACAGTATCTTGCCGAGGTTTTGGAGTGTTCATCATTTAATACCCAATACTTTTTCACGCCAAAATTGAAGTTGCTCTTCACCCATGCCTTGAGATACAGCGGCTTTTTTGAGGTTTTCATCTTGTTCTTTTAGTAATTCCTCACGCGCTTGACGACGGATTTCCTCTCGATTGTCCATTGCTTTTTCTTTGGTCATCATTGCTGCACGGGCGGCACGAGCTAAAGCACCAACTGCATCAATATCCATTTTTGGCTTTTCTGGGTCATCACCTGTATTGGTTAGCTCATCCAGTGCTTTCTTGGTCACAATGGCCTGTACAGCTTGAGCCAATAACATGCCGCCTTTGTCGTCAGGGTCTTCACCAAACTCTTTGACCAGCACCTCAGAGGCAGCTGCAAATTCACGCATAGCTTTGGCTTCTTCAGCCCAGTTTTTTTTCTCACGACCAAGAGCCGAACGGCTTGGAATAGAGTCGGCTGGGAATTCAGCACGAATCTCATCGAGCATTTCATTCAATGTCAGTCGATCTTCACGCAGCAATTTCTCTACAAATGCGCGCTGCTCATCCGACAATTTATGCATAAAAGACTTTGACATATTTCACCTATGCTGATGGTCGTTTGATGCCATGAATACGTGCTCGACTTTCAACCACGTCTTGACCACGCTCAGTTAGTTTTACAACCAATACAGCAGGGTTATCCATTTCAATATCAATGCAGCCTTGTTCTTTTAACCAGTACAGTTCAGTTTTGACCTGATCACGGCTGAAACTTAAACCCCAATGATTAAGGCCACCATGTAAAGTGGAGCTATTACCGCGATAACTTGGCAATTCATTAAGCAATCGAAGGATGACAAGTCGCATTTCTTCTTTAAGATGGGCTTCAAAACTCATACGACCTCACTTATTATTCGTCAACAAATAATCTTCAATGCGCTTAACACCGCCTTGAACGGTATCAAGCTGTTTATTCAACATATTTAGCTGACCTTGAAGCTGAGCAATATCAACTTTAGAAGGCATATCTTTAATCGCATTTTCTAGCTCAACCACACGCAAATGTAGGTCGAGCATTTCTTTGGCAGAAGCACTATGTTTCTGGATAATCCATGCATAAATTCCCAATGCTGTCACGACAATCCATTGCACTTCAGCAAAGCCAAGTTTTAAAAAATCAAACATCGGCATTCTCCTTTACTGGTGGTAAAGGCTTTGGTTTGGTTTGATTAATAAGGCGACCAATCAACCCCAAAACAGCTAAAGTAATTGTAATTTTTGACCGCGCATCAGTTGGCAGCGATTCAATTAACTCTGGTGGCAAGGTGTCATAAAAAGTTTGAATTGCAACGATGCCAGCAAAGGCTAAATTACTGAACCATTTCCAGCCATTACGCCAATTATGGACTAAGACTCCGAACTGTATGGTAGAACCATGAACGCCTTGAATATATTGAGGTTCAATTGTTTTCTTTGGGTTATTCGCTAAAAGCTCTTTCTTTTGTTGTCGTAAACGACGAGAAAGCTCTTGAGGAGAAACACTATATTTTTTATTCATGGCGTATCTCCAGCTGCATAACGTAGGTTGCTGGCAACTCGACGAGTCCAACCACGACCAAATTCTGGAAATGTTTTTAGTTTGGCATAAAACTCAAGGCGCTCGGCATTGAATAAAACCAACACATCATCGAGCGATTTTTTATTAATTGCCCCTAGAGTCATTTCGCCAATTACACCATCATCCGCAACCCCAACTGCTCGCTGCAAAATACGGATAGCATTTCCAATACCGTGATTAACCGCAGCATCAAACATTTGAAAACCAATTGCAGAATTGTATTGCGCACACTTTGCTCGCTGCCAATATGCTTTGCGGTAAATCTCTTTTGCTTGATCACGCTTCAGATAGCGCATAGCACCTGTATATCCATTAGCTCGCGCTGTTGCTATTGTGATTCCCCAGATTGTTTCTCCCCCAGGATCTTTAGGATTATTTACATAGCCACCTTCATGACCGATAGTCCGTTCAAACACTTCATCAAAAGTGATAGACATAAAAAAACCTCATCAAATGATGAGGCTATGTTGCTATCTGAACTATTTTTTTATCAGGCGGAAATGCTTCCGCTCAGTTTATTCTGCTTCATCTGCGGCCAATGCTTTCTCATAAGACAAGCTTACACGAGCTTCACATTTAGCCTTCGATTTCAAATAGTCTTCTTCTTCCTGACGTACTATTTTTCGCATAGTTGCAGTATCTTCACGTACCTGTTGGTAAAGAGCATTGGCATACAAATTTAAGTCCGTGAATGCTGTATCACATGAGGTATATGGATACATTACTGTTGAGCTAGGAAAATAGGCATGACCAATACCCATTTTTTCTTCCACAGAACTAAATGGTTTTTGAACATACTGATTCCAATCATTCATCACATATTTTTCAAGAGTTTCTTTTTCTTTTAACTCAGCAGCATCACGAATAAATTTTTCATCATCATTAATTTTTTTCAATAATTGAACAGCAAATTTCTTTGCTTCATCAGGTGTAAGCTCTTTTACTTCAGATGCAGCATTAGCTTGTTGTTCAGCATCAGCTGCTGCTTCTTGTTGTGTTGTAACACCCGATACATATTGCTCTGAGTCACTTGTTTTTTCGGCAATTGGCTCTTTAGCACAACCTGTTAATGCAACTAGGCCAACTATTAAAATTAAGTTTTTCATTAATAAAAAGTCCCGCGACTTGGTGGTATCCATCTGCCGATAATTTCAATATCTGTTGATTCATTTAAATCAAGTTTCATCGGTAGATATTTTTCATTATCTGACAACAATAACAATTCATTAAACTGCCGTTGCACACGTTTAACCCAGAAATTCTCTTGGTTTCTCACAACATAAATAAATCCATCGGTCAGTTCTTTATCAATGGTATTTACTAATAAAGGTTCTTTGTCATGAATGGTTGGCTCCATAGAGTCGCCTTTTGCATAGATGATAACTAAATCTTTTGCATAAAGACCATGTCTAGAAAGCCAGTCTTTTCTAAATGCTAATCGGCTATGAGGTTCTGTTGTACCTAAGCAAACAGCACCATCACCAGCAGAGACCGAAACATCATAAACATTGACCAAATCAAACTCATAAGAAAAGTCACTATTTAGTGACTGATTGGCTTTTCTGCCAGTCACAATATAGCCAATATCTGCACCAACTTCTGCAATTGCAGCTAAATAACCAGCTTTAGGCTGTGTTAAATCTTTCTCGTAATCTATCTGACTTTTCTTGGTAGTGCCTGCTAATTCAGCAAAAACTGGTTGCGTATAACCCAGTCGCTCACGCTCTTCTTTAAGTCTTGCTCCAATAGTCACAAAAAACACTCCAATAATATTGACAAGTAACTAAATAGTTACTAATGTGGTGCTATAAGTTCTACTTAATGCAACTTTAGCCACACAAGGGAAACTAAATATGCACCTAAAAACTGCCGAAGAAGTTAAACAGGAATTTATCCAACAAGGCATTCCTGTTTCATCATGGGCTGAAAGTAAAGGTTTCACCCCACAAGAAGTTTACAAAGTACTCAACGGTCAATCTAAAGGAAACTTTGGACGTGCCCATAAGATTGCCGTTGCCCTCGGCCTAAAACCAGAACCTAAACAAAAAGTCACTGTTTAGTTACTTTGCACATATTCGCACATTTTTGCACAAGGGGAAAGAGATGCGACAAAAACAATTAGGAAGTATTGCATTTCGTTACCTAATCATTTTTGTAACGACTTTCGGATATGTCCAATGGTTCTTCGCAGAACAAGACAACGAAGAGCTTAAACAGCAACTAATGTCAATCAAGTTTACTCAGGGAGCTGGGCATGAGTTCACCAAATAAATCAGCAACAAAAGTATTGAGTGTCTTGTTTGCCTTACGCGGCCACTACATCGCTGGCGTTAGCAACAAGCAACTTTCTGAAAGCTTGAAAGAAACACCTGTGTTTATCACTCGTGCGCTACAAACGCTTGAAGCGGGTGGCTGGGCAGAAAAACGAGACAACGGCAACTACGCCCCAAGCATGAAGGCGGTCAAATTTGCAACAGCGTGTAAAGAAGAATATGACCGTGTTCAAGCACGAATTAATGAATACAACCAACGTCTTAACACACAGTTTTAATAAGGGTTCGTTATGAGTAATGAAGTAACAACAGAAGTCGACTTAATACAGCAACACACAAAATCTGTAGCAGCCCTAGCAATTCAATTAGGTTACAGCGGCGACTTAAGCATTGGTGCATTAGAAGACGGTATTCGTTTTTATCAGAAACGTACTATTGAAGACTTATTTGAATTAGGAACACACCTACTTCTTCTTAAAGAACAAACGCCACATGGTGAATTTACAAATCGTGTTGAGTTATTGGGTTTCGACCCAAGCCTTGCTCGCAAGTTAATGAGCGCAACTCTTAAATTTGCAAAACAGGAAACGTCTCCCGTTTTGAAAACTGTTAAAAGCCAATCAAAACTTTTAGAGCTGGTTGTATTGGATGATGATGACATTCAAACAATTAATGAAGGTGGCAGTGTCGGAGAGGTTTCACTAGACACAATTGAAACCATGTCAGTACGTGAGCTTAAAAAAGCACTCCGTGATGCCAAAGCAGATAAAGAGGCTGGTGACTTACTTCTACAGAAGAAAGATCAAAAGATTAATGATCTCGATGCAAAACTAACAAAGCTCCAGAGTCCAGTTCAAATTAAAAAACGCGCTGAATCTGAAGAGCAACTCATTGCCGCTAAAGCTTTAGAAGAAACAACCACCGCTTGCCTCACCATGCACAACGATACTGTACGTTTTAAAAATACAGTTAACTCAATCTTAGACACCATCAATGAACATGGCCTTTACAACATTCAAGAGCAACTTGAAGCCCTTGTTGTTAGTGCATTTCAACAGATTGCACAAACTAGCGTTGAACTAGGAATTCAAATTGATTTTGAAACCATGGTGAACCCTGCGTGGTTACCTGCTGATCAAGACTCTGCTGCATTTGATGCAACAAACGTGGAGCAGTAATCATGACAAATCCAAACTTAGCAAAACAAGATTACTTGCGTGAGATTGCAGCCAAACTTGCCGCTGCCGAGTTTGGTGGGAAAGCTGCGATTGTTAAAACTGCTTGTGAATTTTTAAGCCTGAGCAAACCGCAACTTTACCGTGAACTAGAAAAAGTAGGTTTTAAATCAGAACGCAAACAGCGCTCTGATAAAGGTAAAACTGTTGTGCCAACTGATGTGGCTGAAATGATTGGCGGCATGGTGCATGTGGCAACACGCGCCAATGGCAAAAAAACTTTACCAGTGACAACAGCACTTGAAATGCTAATTGCAGATGGTAAAGCACCAAAAGTATCAGCAGCAACTGTTTCACGCATCATGAAACAAAACATGTGCCATCCGAAACAACTAGCTACACCATCAGCTCACACACAGCAAAAATCGCTACACCCGAACCATGTTTGGCAAGTCGATGCTTCTATCTGTGTTTTGTTCTACCTCCCACGCGGTGGTATGCAAGTCATGGATGAGAAAAAGTTCTACAAGAACAAACCAGCAAATGTGAAGAAAATCGAAAATGATCGTGTGATTCGCTATGTCATGACCGACCACTATTCAGGCTCAATCTATGTTGAGTATGTATATGGCAGTGAAAGCTCTGAAAACTTAATTGAGATTTTCTTAAACGGTATTCAAAAACGCTCTGCTCAAGAACCTATGCACGGTGTTCCTAACATCCTTTACACAGATAAAGGTTGTGCCAACACCAGCGGATTGTTCAGGAACTTACTTGAACGCCTAGATGTAATGTTTATGGCCCATGCAACTGGTAATTCACAAGCAAAAGGTCAAGTTGAAAACGCTCAAAATATTGTTGAAACACAATTTGAAGGCCGTCTGCGCTTCATGCAGATCAACAACATACAAGAGCTAAATGCAAAAGCCACAGATTGGCGCATGTACTGGAATGAAACCAAAATTCATAGCCGCACTAAGCGCAGCCGCAATGCTGTTTGGCAAACCATTAAACCAGAGCAATTACGCTTTGCTCCACCAATGGAATTATGCCGAGAACTTATCAGTACAGTACCAGTTGAAAAAACAGTTAAAGGCAACCTTACGGTTAGTCATGCCATTCAAGGCTATGGCTCACAGGATTATGACGTTCGCCATGTTGATGGGGTTTATCCGAAAGCTAAATTGCAGATTGTTGTCAATCCATACCGTGCGCCATGCATCGATGTGTTGACCAAAGATCAGCACGGCAATGAAGTCATTTTCACATGTGAACCGTTGCAAGTTGATTGGGTTGGTTTCGGAAATGATGCAGCTGTTATTGGTGAAGAAATCAAATCAATGCCACAAAGCAAAATTGACGAAAACCGCAAACGTATTCTCAAGAACGCTTATGGCGCTGACACGCTGGAGCAAGTTGACAAAGCAATTGCCAAGAAAAAACCAGCGTATGACGGTCAGCTTAATGCCATGGCAGACGTTACAGCGGTTGAAGTTCCGACTTACATCAAACGTGCTGGTGAGCAAGTCACCACACCAAAACAACGTCGTGAATCTGCACCTATTTCAACAGTAGAAGCAGCAAAAGAAATCCGAGGCTTAATCGGTGACCTGTGGACCACAGATCACTACAAAGCCCTCAAAAAATCTTATCCAAATGGTTTAGTCCCTGCCGATGCAGTACGCGAAATTGCTGAAGCAATCAAGGCTGAACAAGAACTTCCACAACAACGACCACAACTCCGTGTTGTTGGTTAAGGAGCAACCATGAAAAAAGAATGCTCAAAACTAAAGGATCTCATTTTAGACAATGGAATTTCACAAGCTGAATTAGCTCGTTACGTGGGGTTAAGTACTGCATCAATCAACATTATTACCAACTACTTACGGTGGCCTAAGAAGAATGTTGATGTTGTGAAAGTTCGTTTTAAAGAGTTCCTGATTAAGAGCAATGTCAGCGAAGCGGATATTGATGAAGCTTTTAATGAAATGCTCGAAAAGCCAGAGCGCAAAACACTTGTAGAGATGCTTCGCTCAGGCAAAGCATCTGACAGAGAACTAGACCATGTCTATAACGCATTAGTTAAAAGACACGGGAAAAAACAAATTAATTCACTTTTAAATGAGGACGAACAAGCCATGTTACTCGCAAAGCAGTCATTGACTCCACAAGCTAAAAAACTGTTTGGCTTGTTTGACAACCCTTTTACTACAGAGATTCGCTCAGTTGAAGAATTGTTCTTGAACAATGACATTAACTATGTGCGTCAAGCTTTATATCAAACAGCAAAACATGGCGGTTTTATTGCAATCTCTGGTGAATCTGGATCGGGTAAATCAACTTTAAGACGCGACCTTTTAGATCGTATTCGTCGTGAAAAATTACCAATTCTGACTATCGAGCCATATGTCATTGCAACTGAAGATAACGATGTTAAAGGCAAGACACTCAAGTCAAGCCATATTGCTGAAGCCATCATTAATACAGTGACGGTTGGTCAAGAAAAACCACGCATGTCTGCCGAGGCTCGTTTTCGCCAAGTTCATAACGTATTGAAAAATTCATGTGAAGCTGGTTATAGCCACGTTTTACTTATCGAAGAAGCACACAGTCTACCGATTGCAACACTTAAGCATTTAAAGCGTTTCTTTGAATTGGAAGACGGCTTCAGAAAGCTTCTTTCTATCGTATTGATTGGTCAAACAGAATTATCAAACAAACTAAGTGAGCGCAATCCAGCAGTACGTGAAGTTGTACAGCGCTGTGAAAACGTGACTCTTGAACCTCTCACTAATAGCACTTTGGTTGACTATCTCCAGCACCGTTTAAAACCAATCGATAAAAAGCTGGATTCAATCATTACTGAAGATGGCATTCAGGCTATTGCTGACCGACTGACTCAAAGAAGTCCCGATGGCAGAACCACACGCTCACTTTTATACCCACTTGCCATTGGCAACTTAATTACCAGTTCAATGAACCTTGCTGCCGAAATTGGCGAGGACGTTATTACCCGCGACATCGTGATGGGGGTTTAGGCCATGAAATTTAATTTAAGAAATTTACTGATTGTGAACTTTTTAGTTTGGTTCGCAGCAATCGTTGTAGTGATGGCGGTATTAGGAGGTTGCAATGGATAAGGAATACGTCATTTGCGTTATTTGCATCACGATCATGGTAGTTGGATGTGCTGGTTTTAATGCATTAGGCAAAATTTTTGGAGGTTGCAATGGCTGATTTTGCAGACGTTGCAAGCACTTTGTCTGAACAAGATTTAGACCATGCACTTGCCAACATTAAACACTTTGACCAAGTCAGTAACTATGAATGTGAAGACTGTGGTGCAGAAATTCCAGCACAACGTCGTCAGCTCGGTGGAGTAACACGCTGTATTGGATGTCAAACCAAACTTGAAGCAAAACAAAAGCATTTCCGAGGTGGTCTATGAACATCAAAGAGAAGCGCCAAATCTTCAACAAAGACTTAAACAAGTTAGTTGATAACAAGCATGCGGTTATTCCCAATGAACTTACATGGGAGCAGCTTCAGAAGATTTCTGATGATCCTGAATTTTTTGAACTGTATCAAGAGGCTTTGCTTGGTGACTCTGGCGAAGACTGTGCTTGCTTAATTATTCAAGCAATCCACAAAGCATTGTTGCGACTTGTTGGGAGTCACTAAATGAGAACTAGATGCCCAGCTTGCGGAGCAACAAACAGCCTAGATGCCCTATTAGGGCATGGTGAAGCCAGCAAAGCTTTTGTTGCTTCACTTAATCTGGTTGGTGATTTAGCTACGCCACTGGTCAAGTATTTGGGAATGTTTCGTTCTCAAAATCGTGAACTTACTTTTGATCGTACAGCAAAGTTACTTGGCGAAATTGCACCAGATGTTAACGCTCAACAAATTAAACGTGGTCACCACAGTTATCCAGCTCCTAAAGCAGCATGGATCTGGGCAATCAATACCATGCTTGAGCGTCGTGACCAAGGCAAGTTGCAGTTGCCTCTTAAAAACCATGGCTATCTGTATGAAGTGATCAGCTCATTCAAACCAGAAAATGCACCAGCACCAACCGAACGCCGAGCTGCTGCACCACAAGCAAAAACAGAAGCTGAGCGTGCAGCTGAGCAAGCGGAACATGAACGTCAAAAGTATATACGCCCAAACCTAAGCGTTACTGAAATGCTTGGTTTTACCCAAATGAATAAGAAGCAGCCTGAGCGCGGCTTGAGGAATATTCCTAACGAACAACTTATGGCGCATGTCGCTCAGAACAAGCTACCAGAAGAATCTTTAGAACAGTGTTACCAACGCCTTAAAGCTGCGGAAATTGAATCAGAACAAGGAGCAACACATGAATAAACCACTTATGTTTTCACCTGAATTAGAGCAATTAATTTTTCAAGGTAAAAAAACACAAACACGTCGAATTGTTAAACCTGAATCTGGTGGCGAGATTATTGGTTGGGGTGGTGAACATATCGCTATGGAAGAAGTTCCTAGCAATGAACCAGATACTCAGCATGTTCGTACAGTTTTATGTCCATACGGAGAAGTTGGTCATCTATTTACTCTGAATGATATGCGGATTGCCAAAATCACAGCAATACGGGTCGAACGTCTACAAGACATCTCTGATGAAGATGCACTTAAAGAAGGTTGTATCAAGTATGGCCCTTTTGGTGAATATCGCGGAGCACCTCATCCCAAGGTATCAGGAAATTTCAGAGCGTACCAACAGCCTATAGATGCTTTTAAAAGTATCTGGGAACACATCGAAGGTCGTGACTCTTGGCATGAGAACCCATGGGTTTGGGTGATCTCATTCGAAATTATTGTCTAAATAAGGAGCAACATCATGACTAAGTCTATTCCAGAAGGTTATTGGGAAAACGCTTCAGGTGCATTTGTACCAGAAGCCAATGTCAAAGAAATTGACAAATTGCGTGATCAAACAGTTCGCAAACTTCATGAGAAAGCTAAAGAAATCCATGACCTTTTAAAAGAGTTCAAAATTGAAGGCTTTGCTGATATTGCCAGCTTTATTCAAATTTCTACCGACCAATACGGTGCAAAGGTTGGCGGAAATAAAGGCAACGTAACGCTCATGACCTATGACGGACGTTTGAAAATCCAACGCAATATCGCTGAAAACATCAGCTTTGATGAACGTTTGCAAGCTGCCAAACAACTTATTGACGAATGCCTTGAAGAGTGGACTGAAGGCAGCCGTGACGAAATCAAAGTCATCATTAATAACGCATTCAACGTCGATAAAAAAGGAGATATCAGCACAACCAAAGTACTTGGATTAAAACGCATTGAAATCAACCACCCGAAATGGAAGCAAGCAATGCAAGCCATTTCAGACAGCATCAACATTATTGGCAGTAAAGCCTACTTACGTTTTTACACCCGCGATGACGCTACTGGCGGTTACTTACCGCTATCTCTAGACATCGCATCTATTTCTTAAAACAGGAACTTTAAAACATGAACAAGTCAGAACTTATTAAACACATCGCTTCTACAGCTTCTCTTACTCAAGCACAAGCTACAGCTGCTCTTAACGCCCTTGAAAGTGGCGTAACTAAAGCACTTGCTGCTGGGGATGACGTTGCATTAATCGGCTTTGGAACTTTTACCGTAAAAGAACGCGCTGCGCGTACTGGTCGTAATCCTAAAACGGGTGAAGAGATTCAAATTGCTGCGGCAAAGGCTCCAACTTTCAAAGCTGGCAAAGGCTTAAAGGAAGCGGTGAATTAATGGCTACAAAAGTAAACCACCTAGATTTGCTCGAAAAGAAAGGGCTACGAGTGGTTCGGAAATTCAACCTTTGCGGTTATTTCGAGTACCACGTGTTGGACAGTTCAAATCAGCGAATTGCAAGAGATACCGTCCAGCAACGTGCCATTGATATAGCTTTAAACACCCTAGCAGCATAAGCGAAACACAGGCATTCGTGCCTGTGTCTGTCAATCGTCGTGGATTGGTACTGATGAGCAGCGAGAACAAAATGATCAGCATTGAAGATTTAGAAAAGTTACCACCTGAAGTTGTGGAAAGTATTAAGGAGACGTCGTAATGGGTATGTCACGTGAAGAAGCAATTCTTAAGATAAAAAAATGTTTAGCACTGGCTAAATCAGCCAATGAAAATGAAGCTGCAATTGCCCTACGTCAAGCACAGTCTTTGATGCGTGAATTTCAGATTGATCCTGATCTGCTCGATATCGCAGAGGCTAGATGTGAAAGTAAAGCAACAAAGGTCCCTCAAGCGTGGGAAGCAAGCTTAGTTATGACTATAGCTAGAGCCATGCAATGCAAACCTATTTTTAGTTCTGGTAGCAGTACTTGGGGCATTAAAGCTTCATGGACATTTATTGGTGTCGATCCAGCACCAGAAGTTGCCTCTTATACCTTCGATGTCTTATATCGCCAAGTAATTCGTTCAAGAAAAAGCTTTATTGAAAACAGCTTAAAACGTGTAACAGTCAAAAAAAACAAGGTACGTCGTGCAGATTTATTCTGTGAAGGCTGGGTAGATTCAGTTAAGCACTTAATAACTGACTTAGATATTGAAGTGCCTACAAATACTAATGAACGTATAAAAAAACATATGGATAAAGCTCATGGAAAGCTTGGTTCATTTACGCCTAAAGACCGCAATAAAGGCAAAGCTTTCAATGATAGAGCGGCTAATGATTATCATGCGGGTAAACAGTCTGGTAAATCAGCAAAACTTAATCAAGCTATGAATGGCGGCAAACAATACGAAAAATTGGGAGCACCTACATGAATGAATTGCTGAATTGGGCAACTGCACTGGCTTACTTTGCGGTCTTTCTAATGGGCTTAGGTTCTTGCTTTAAAGAGGCTAAATTGGCGTGGATCACCCGAAACAATACTGGCTTAACTATATTTGAGAAACGTTCATATAAGTTTAAGGCTGGTGCATCAATCACATTGGCTTTTCTAGCAATTATCGGACTGATTCAAGCATTCCAAGGTGCGGTGTGAAATGAAATTCAATAAGAAAGCTAATCTGATCAAGCTAATCCATGTGGGCAAAACAAAACTTGGTTTAGATGATGAGCTTTATAGAGAGATTCTAACCAGCACTACTGGTAAAACCAGTTCAAAAGATTTGAACCTAGCGCAGCTTGAAGCTGTGCTGGATCGCTTCAAACAACTTGGCTTTGAAGTTGAATCTAAAAATAAATCAGGCGTTAAAAATTTAGCGGATGACGCACAAAGTAAATTAATTCGACATTTGTGGTTAAAGCTTCACGAAGCTGGTGTGGTCAAAAACAGTAGTGAAAAAGCTTTAGCAAAATTTGTAGAGAATAAAGTCGGCGTGAGCGCTCTGCAATTTATGAGCAGCCATCACGCAGACATGATCATTACTCACTTACGACAATGGTGCAAACGTTGCGGCATTGAAAGAACAGAACAATAAGAAAGTAAAAACCCCAGTGCGCCAACACTGAGGTTTTCAATTCCACCCACCGACGAAAGTAAGAGGAGATAATCATAAAACTGCTAAATCTTAACATGGGATAACAGCGGGAGCAATTATGGTTTATCGTCCTCACATCACTGATGCACAACAATTATTTTCTGATGAAGAACTCATTGCACTTATGCCAAAAAACTTTGCATTTGTGGCGAAGCTTATCGGCATTAAACCAGCTTTGAGTCTTATTGAGAGCTATGGTGGCATCCTAGTTTTTGTACCCCACAAGCACGCTCTAGGCATTCATCATGAGCTGTCACAGATCATTGGTTATTCAAAGCTACAGCTGCTCTCAGAGCATTTAGGGAACAACTCAATAGAAGTGCCTATGGCAACCACAATCACGATTGCTATGCGTAATAGAACGATACGTGAACTTGCTGCAAAAAAAGAAAGTCGCTCTAAGATAGCCCGTAAATTTGGCGTGACTATCAGAACAATCCGCAGTATCGTAAATGGCGAAGAAAAGCTTAAATTCCATTTAGACCAGAATCTGGATTTATTCGAATAAAAAGCGGACCCCAAAGCCCGCTTTTTCTATTTCACTGTATGAAAAATCTTTTCAAATCTCATCCCACTCAGTCCCATCTTATCCCACAAAATCCCACAATTATCTCATCACTCTTATATATTTATATTATTAGGTATCAGTAAATTTGGCTAAACCATACTTGTTTATTTACATTTAGGTTCATAGCAGCGAAGTCCACAAATTGGCAATGAGTAGTTCAATTAAAAACAGAGTTAAAATATTCTTAAATAGTAATGATAATTATTATTAATATCAATAAAGAAAAATAATATATTCAAAGAATTTTAATGCGCTCATTTTTCACGATTTAACGCTTGTACCTTAGTCGCAGAGGCATGTATCGTTAGGGGTGATACTTTAAAATTATAGGACCTTTGAAAAGCCACGTCTTTTAATTCAATTTATTCAATAAATGGACTTTATTGCGAAGCGTCAACGGTACTTAAAATCAGAAATATTAGATAAATAACAACAGTCATAGAAAATTAAGTTTTATTGGTGGATTTTGGAATAGAGCATGAATGGCAAAGGTAGTGCTTTGTTATATTTTTACGGTTGATTTACTTATGATAGCTTCCTCTTACTTAAAAAAACAAAAGAAAAATTACCATGCTGTAAAGGACCAGCAACTTACGATTGCAGCGAAAGCAAATGTCATTATTTGCCTTATGTTTTGCCTGTTTTGGACCATATATTTCGCATTTTCCCAAATGTGGACTATTGTTTATATGGATATTTTTTTCACATTTATATCTTTATTTAGTCTCTTTTTAATTTGTATACGTCGAATCTCCGCCGGTATTCTTTTGTCTCAAGCTGTTTTGCTGGTTTTTCCTGTCATTTTTTGCCTGCTTTTTGATGTGGCTACCCCAGATCGACCGCGTGTGGCGCACCTTTTTTTACCCGCTGGAGCAATATTAGGATATTTAAATTACCGCAGAGACCCTAGCTTTCTTCAAATCGTTTTAATTGTATTGTCGATTGTGTGCTTTATATTTTTTAGTGGTAGCTCTTTTACGTTGGAGAATGCGATACCTCTATCGGAAAATATTCGCTCACATGGCGGCTGGATTGCAACTTGTGTTGCTACACTTATGATTTGCATCTCGATTTATACGATGCAGTTAGAAATACAAATAGAAAATACCATGGCGCAAGACCTACGTTTGGCGCTTACTAAAGAACAATTTGAGCTTTTCTATCAACCACAAATCAATTCTTCGGAAACGCTGATTGGCGCTGAAGCCTTGTTAAGGTGGCGTCATCCTGTTTTAGGATATATTCCTGCAAAAGATTTTATTCCAGCGGCAGAAACGTTGGGGTTAATGCCTGAGATTGGGGAGTGGGTGTTAGTTCAAGCCTGCAAAGTTTTACAAGCTTGGAGTAAAAACGAAGAGACAAAGGATCTTACGCTTTCAATCAATATTAGTGCTGATCATTTCATGCAACCCAACTTTGAGCAGACTGTGATTGCCATGGTTCAAAAATATGGAGTTAATCCAGCTCGGCTCATATTAGAAATCACTGAAAGTATTGCTTTAAACAATAGCGATAGCTTAATCGAAAAAATGCATTGCTTGTCAAAAAATGGAATACGGATTTCTTTAGATGATTTTGGTACAGGCTATTCATCTTTAAGCTATTTACAGAAAATGCCGATTAAGCAAATCAAGATTGATCGAAGCTTTGTACAAGCAGCTTTGGATGATAAGCGCGGTAATAAATTAGTCACAGGTATTATTAAAATTGGTCTAGATTTGAATCTTGAAGTTTTAGTTGAAGGGATTGAAACAGAGGAGCAATTTAACGCTTTTAAAAATAATGGATGTACTGAGTTTCAAGGCTATTTATGGGGCTGTCCAATGCCATTAAATGATTTTTTAAAGCAATTGCCACATTTCAAACCATAGGCAAAAAGACCGTTGAACATTTTTAGAGATAAAAAATTATTTAGAATAAATTTAAATTAATAGATGATAAGTAATAACAGCTAAACATTCATGGTGAAAGATACGGATATTTATTAAACGGGTCACATCATGTCTAGCTTTAAAATAAACACACTTTTACTTTCTCTTATATCTTGTTCGGTCTTTTTTACGGGGTGTAATGACAGCAACTCATCTGATGAGTCTACTGCAAATCAAGAAATACCCGCAGCTCCGAAAGGGTTAGGATATGAAGATACGGCTCCAGTCCCATCAAATATCACTACCATTGTAGATTCGTGGACGACCAACCAGCGTGGTGATGCACGTTATGCTACGGTTGAAACAAATGCTGGGGTACGTGTGCTGAGCGGGTTTTTAGATGTATGGACGCCATCGAGTTTATTTGTAGATGCAGGTCAATCTGCCGAAGCAAGAGATGGTTTTCCAGCGGTAGTCGAATCAAACTGGACAGGTTTACCGAGTGACAGTACCGACGGCACAAAAAAAAATGCAGATGTATTGAACTACAATATTAATTATTCAATTCAAACCACGCATAAACGTACAGACGAAGAAGCTATTCGGGCCTATTTAGATGATAGACGCGGAAAAAGTTATAGCGTAACGACAGGAATGGGCGCATTAACCGATCCGTGGAGAAAACTTACGGGCCAGACTACTACCATTAATTCAGTACCAGCCGATGCCACACAAGTAAAATACGATGACAAAGGAAATAATAGTGGACTTACTACGGCTGACGGAAATACAGATTTTGGAAAAGTCGTAGAATTTGTTCAAGCAATGGGAAATAACTCATCGACCGAGTCAGCAAAACGTTTTTATAAATATGCTCGTCCGTGGCGTTGGAGTTCAGAAGTTGTTGTTGTACCAAGTTTAGAGCCTGCAAAAAGTAGTACACCGACAACCGATGGCGGTTTCCCAAGTGGTCACACTGCCGAAGCTGGCCGAAATGCAATTGCGATGGCTTATTTAGTGCCTCAGCGTTATCAGGAACTGATTGCACGTGGTATGGACCTTGGTGATTCACGTATTATTGCGGGCATGCATTCAGCAATGGATGTGATTGGCGGACGACTTCAGTCGATTGCAGCCGATGTTGCAAACTTAAATGCCATGACAGTTGAACAACGCAAAGAAGCCTATTTACAAGCTCAAACACAGCTCATGAAGGCAACCAATAGTTCAACCTTTGAATCGTTTTATAGTTTGGCCAAAACACCTTATGACACCAATGATCGTTTTGCCGATCTTGAAAAATTAAAACAGCAAGTGAACCACTGTATGACCTATGGTTTTAACCAAATTGGCGATAAAACAAAAATAGCCACAGTGCCTAAAGGAGCCGAAGTTTTATTGGAAACCCGACTTCCTTATTTAACAGCCGATCAGCGCCGTGTGGTTTTAAAGTCGACTGCGCTTACCTCGGGGTATCCAATTATGGATGATGCTGAAGGCTATGGTCGCTTAAACCTATTTAGAGCGGGTGCAGGTTATGGCAGTTTTGATGGTGATGTAAACCTGATTATGGATGCGAATTTAGGTGGCTTTAACCAATACGACCAATGGAGTAATGATATTAATGGTGCTGGTAAGCTCACTAAACTTGGTACAGGAACTTTAGCGCTAACAGGAAATAACTCATTTACTGGTGGTATTGATTTAAAGCAAGGTGGTTTAGAAATATGGTCTGAGCATGGGGCAGGCCAAGGCGATATTTATATGCATGAAAATAGCCTATTAAAAACCAACTCAGCTAAAACCATTAACATTGCGGGTAATTTAACTCAGCTTGCAGGAACGACATTCAACATCACGTTTAAATCGAATGTACTTCCAGCAGTTCAGGTGGCAAATACGGCTACCCTAAATGGAACATTGCAGCTCGTTACAAAAGACAATTTAGCGGCAGGCACTTATACGGTGTTATCAGCTAAAAAAGTTCAAGGTAGCTACAAGAAAGTGACACTGAATGGCAAGGATATTACGCCAATCTATCAAAATAATAGCGTTAAATTTACGGTGTCTTAAGATGAACCTAAATAATCAATATCCATAGTTAAAACTAAATTGGGCCACTCCATTAAACAACTTTGAAGAGTGGCCCAACCCAGCAATCTGTTTGAATAATAAAAACAAGTCGATCTACATACGAACTTTATGATAGATCGATTTTACCTTTTCGGGACTAATTGCCAGCATGTGAATCGCGCCGTGAATCATTCCATCTAATAAATGAAAGCTCACCTGAATACCAGCATCCCACAGTTTTTGAGCATATCTTTCGCCGTCATTACGAACAGGGTCATATTCACAAACAAAAATAGTTGCCTGAGGCAATCCTTCTAAAGACTGAGCCAGTAATGGGCTTACAAGTTCATTCTGTTTTTCACTTTCATGCTGCACATATTGATCCCAGCAATAAATCATTGTAGATGAGTCCAAACCATAACCTTCAGCGTATTGGTCATAAGATTTACTACTCATCGTGGCATCTAAAGCGGGGTAGAAAAGAAGTTGATGGCTCACCTTAATTTCTGGGTGTTGTTTTGCCAATAGACATGTGGCGGCAGCTATATTTGCACCCGCACTATCTCCACCTACAGACACGCAGTTTTGATCAATTCCAAACTGTGAAGCATTCTTGTAGATATAGCGGAATGCCGTAAAAAAATCATTTAAAGGTGTTGGAAACTTAAACTCCGGAGCCAAACGATAGTCCACAGAAAATACAACGTGTTGAATAGATTCTGCTAATAACCGACAAGTGCGGTCCCATGCGTCTAAACTTCCGAGGCACCAACCTCCACCATGAGCAAAAACTAAAGCGGGCCGTTGCTTAGTGTTTTCTAGAGAATAGGGAACATAAACACGGACTTCAATTTCGGTTTCATCAGAAACAGCAACATAAAAACTTTGTTGATAGCTTGCATCATGATGAATGCCTTGCTGATCGATAATGTCTTTATTTACGTGTTCTCTTAACGCTTGTAATGAGTTTACATTTTGTGGGGCTGGCCTAGATTTAAGCCAGCTTTCAATTTCAGCAAGTAGAGGCATAACGTTCTTCCTGCTGCAAAAAGTCTAAAATGAGTGAGCTAAATATTTCTGACTGTTCTTCCATAATGAAGTGACCGCAGTCTTTTACAATCGCACTCGTTAAATGCGGTGAAACCTTTTTCATGGTTTCATAAGGCGCATTATCTGTGGCATGTTCAGCGCCTATGGCTAAAACTGGCATGTCTAAACTTTTAGTTTCTCTAATTTTATTTTGACGTATGGTCTCTGGAATAGAGCGGTAATAATTAAAACCCGCCGTTAAACGACCCGGAATTTTATAGGCTTCAATATAAGTTTCAGTCGCAACTTTATCTCTGTGCCATGACCATTTATCAAACATATAATTTAAATAAGTATCTTCACGGCCTGTAATTAAAGCTTCGGGTAAATCTTGGGTTTGATTAAACATGAAATGCCAAAGAAAGATATTTTCACTCGGCTCAACAAAAATAGGCGGCGCGGGCGCTAAACCGGGAATCACAGCTTCCGTTACTGCAAGACGAGTCACTGACTCAGGAAAGTCAGATGCAAGCGCATAGGCAACCCACATCCCAATATCATGACCCACAACCGAATAAGTTGGATATTTAAGCTCAGTCATGAGCATTGATAAAATTTTAGCAATACGCCCCGTATCATAACTTCCATCCAGTGGAGCTGAATTTCCAGTTCCGGGTAAATCAACTGCAATGGCTTGATAACCTTTTTGCGCCAGTTCAATCATGACTTTGTGCCACGCGTACCATGTTTGTGGCCAACCCGGAATCAGTAATACAACTGGGCCTTCACCTAAGCTGACGTAATGCAGTTTTTTACTCTCGATGTGAATGTAAGAATGATGGTATTCGTTATGCGAGTTTTCATTTAATAGGTGAGTTTTCATGTTGATTTTAAATCCCTAATAACTGATTAATTTGAGTCTGATTCACAGGGGCAGCCGCAAAGTCATCAAATACTTTATCGGTGACATGAATAATATTTTGCTTAATGAACTCGGCTCCTTCGCGTGCGCCATCATCCTTATTTTTAAGACAGCATTCCCATTCTAATGTTGCCCAACCTTCGTAGTCGTAATGCGCTAACTTTGAAAAAATCGTTTTAAAGTCAACTTGACCATCACCCGTAGAACGGAATCGAGCCGCTCGATTTCCCCAGCTTTGATAGCCGCTGTACATTCCTTGGCGGCCTGTAGGATTAAATTCGGCATCCTTAACATGAAACATGCGAATGAAATCTTTATAGATATCGATATATTCCACATAGTTCAGTTGTTGCAAAACAAAATGGCTCGGATCAAAAAGAATATGGCAACGTGGATGGTTGTGTGTGCGCTCTAAAAACATTTCAAATGTAATGCCGTCATGCAAATCTTCACCGGGGTGAATTTCATAGCAAAGGTTGACGTCTTGTTCATCACAAGCATTCAAAATAGGAAGCCAGCGACGTGCTAATTCATCAAACGCCGTTTCAATAAGCCCTGATGGTCTTTGAGGAAATGGAAACACGTAAGGCCATGCTAGCGAGCCAGAAAATGTGCCCATATCATTAAGGCCTAAGCGGGCAGATGCTTGAATTGATGCGAGCATTTGTTGTTTTGCCCACTCGGTTCTAGCCGCTGAATTGCCATGTAAATGAGATGGGGCAAAGTTATCGCACATTGAGTCATAAGCAGGGTGCACAGCCATTAACTGCCCAAAAATATGAGTCGTTAACTCACTAATTTGTAAGCCATGATTACTTAAAGTACCTAATATTTCATCGCAATAATCTTGGCTTTCTGCTGCCAAATTGACATCAAATAAACGCTTATCCCAAGCAGGAAGTTGTACCGCTTCAAAGCCTTGGTTTGCTACCCAAGCAGCAATATCTTCTAGACGGTTAAAAGGGAAAATGTCATCGCTAAATTGAGCAAGATGAATACTTGGGCCTTTGATGGTTTTCATAATAAAACCTAATTAGTTGTCGATCGACAAACAATAGGCTTAATTTTTGATAAAAACAACTTTTTATTTGAAAATCAAAACAAAACGAGAGTATTTTGAATAAATCTTATTGATTTATTTGTGAAAAAATTTTTTTCGAATAATAATGAAAAGACGTACTAAATTTGATGAAGGGTCATTATGGCTGGCAGACCAAGAGAGTTTGATCGAGAAGAAGCCCTCGTAAAAGCGAGAGATTTTTTCTGGCTTCACGGCTATGAAGGTACATCCATGTCAGATTTAGTTGAAGTTTTGGGGATTGCCTCAGCTCGAATTTATAAAGCATTTGGCTCAAAAGAGGCTTTGTTTAGAGAGGCCGTAAATCACTACGAAAAAAACGAAGGTAATTTCGCGCTAAACGCTTTAAAGCAAAAAAATATTAAGGATGCAATTAACCAATTATTTCAAGATGCGCTAGCGCTTTATACGCAAACCAACCATTCCTATGGGTGCATGGTCGTGTCCGCAGCGAGTGTGTTAGGCGAAGAAAATAAAGCTGTTTTAGACTGGATGAAAGCCCAGCGTATTGCACGAGGGCAGAGTCTGGTCAATCGTTTTGTTCAGGCAAAATCAGACGGTCAATTGGTCGCAGATGCAAACCCTGAAACGTTGGGTAAATACTACGCGCTCGTTCTGCATGGATTATCGGTTCAAGCAAGAGATGGATACTCACAAGAAGAACTTTCTCAGGTGATTCATTTTGCATTAAAAAATCTAGATCAATATGTTGTAAGTATTTAATCAATTGGGATTTATTTAACCTATAGGGCGGTGGCAGAACTCCAAATATAAGGGATCTGCCTTATATTGAGTTTTTATTAATCAAATTGAGTAACGTCTGGTATGGACTCTAAATAATCAAAAAATTGCTGTATTTGTTCTTCTGTTACCCGTGCTGTAGAAATAGGTGGTAACTCATCTCTACCAAAGAATCCAACTTCGGGTGTTTCAATACTTGGTGTCAGTTCACCATCAATAATTTCACACCAGAAAAAAGCCTTATACACATGTAAAAACATAGGAGGATGGGGGTGTTTAGTTCTATCAGTTAAAGCTAATAATTTAATGGCTTTAACTCTTAAACCTGTCTCTTCCAGAACTTCTTTTTCAGCATTTTCCGATGCTGAGTAACCTACGTCAGCCCATCCACCTGGAACAGACCATCGTCCATCTCCAATTTCTTTTGCTAATAATAATTTATTTTCTTTAAAAACAACTGCTCTGACATCTAGTTTCGGAGTGGCATAACCTACATCTTGAAGAACGTTATTAATAAAATTTTCTGTTTTGATTTCTTTTAATTCTAATAAATACTCAATATGTCCTAAAAGTTGTTCATAGCGTTCTTTGTCATAAACATCTTTTGAATAATGTAAACCTGTTTGAGCAATACCAGTAATTTTATTTAAAGTTTCTAACCACTTAACTGAGTCATTCATTGCAACGGATGCCTTAAAGCTTATACCTTTTAATTATGGTAAGGCATACTCAGGTTAAGGACCATAAAACAGTTGTTAACTGAAATTTCAAACCAATTTCTTAGATGCTTTTACGGCATAAACTATATCAATAGCTTGAATATAATAATTTTGCAGCAAAACCTATGAAGAAAAAACCAATAAGCATATTTCCAAAAGTAGAAAGTAGTCTATTTCCTTTTAAACGGCTAACTAAATATGCACCGCAAAATACTAAAAAACTAAGATAAATCAATGTAATTATAAGCATTATAGTAGTGAGTATTATAAAGGCCATCCATATATGTGGGGCATGAATATTAATGAATTGGGAAAAAAAAGAAATATGAAATAGAAGTGTTTTCGGATTGAGGAGAGTTACCAGCATTCCTTGTCTTATTATCCCACCATCATCTTTTAATTCTGTTTCTTCTATTTCATTTTTTACTTTTGGTTTTATAAGAGAATAAAGTGTTTGCATTCCTAAATAAAAGAGATACGTAGCTCCAGCATACTTTATTGTATTAAATAAAAAGGGAGTAGAGCTAATAACGGCCGCAAGACCACACCAAGCCATTAATACTAATAATATATCGCTCAGAACAATGGATAGAATTGCCGAGAACCCTTTTCTTACTCCACTTTTAATACTTGTCTTAATGACGAACATGGTTTCAGGACCGGGAGCGAGTATTATTAACGTTACACCCAACAAATAAGTCCAAAAATTTATAATGCCGAGATTAGAAAACACAAAATCACCTTAAGTAACTAAAATATATCATGTTTTTGAAATACTAAACTAGCAAACCACTTTTTGATGAATTTACTATAAATTCTTAAGCATGAATTACTTACACTATCAATAATAAGGGTTTCGGCGTAGCTTATTTTTTCATTAAAACTGGACTGGCCATTTATAGTTTGAATCTAGGTATAAGAACCAATTCTCATACTTTTAATCATTAGATTTTATTTTGGATTAATTACTCTAAAATATTGCCGTAGATGATTTTTTGCAAGTTGTATCTTTTAAGACATCGTTAGAGCTTTGATTGATAAACATTTTATAAACTAAAATTTAACAATAAATTTTAATTATTTATCCTTACTTTTTAATGATCTATTTTAAAGCAAATGTCATTTTGTGTGCTTGACTGAAAGAGGTCGGAATATTATCCTTCGCCTGCTGGCCTACATTGCCAGTCGGTCGTCGCGGACCGTCCCTTAGGAGCATTAAAGGTTTTATACTTTTAGTGTTTAGTTACTCGTGCCCCCTCTGCGGTGGAACGGGAGGGGGACACCTTTGGGTGTGCTGGAGTCTTAAGGCCAGTCCGCGAACCCCCTTTCGTTCTGCCACCATAATTTATAATGCTTTGGCAGAACTCCCAATAAAAAGGAGTTGGCTTTGCACATCCATTATTTCTTGGCAGCCTTTGCCAAAAGCTATAACGACACGACTTAAACTTTTAAAGCAGTTTGATCGCCGTAAGGTTTTCAGGCTTTAAATCACTTCGTCTAAAAACTTAATCAACAATAAAACTTGAGATGTGCCAAGCACAGTCTTTATGGGCTTTGCTGTGCTTTTTTATCTCATTTATATACAACAAGAATTTATTTTATAACGGTAAAACTATGCAATATTTAGATCTTCCATTTCGTGCGTTAAGTGTACTTCACACATCACGTTATCTTTTTAATAAATACGGCTTTCACAATGTTGGCATAGACCGAATTATCGAGTCGGCAAAAATTCCAAAAGCGACTTTTTATAACTATTTTCACTCAAAAGAACGTTTGATTGAAATGAGCTTAACCTTTCAAAAAGATGGCCTTAAACAAGAGGTCATTTCGATTATCTATGTCCAAAAAGAATTAACCCTTGTTGAAAAACTGCGCAAGATTTACTTTTTACATGCCGACTTAGATGGACTTTACCATTTGCCGTTTAAAGCCATTTTTGAAATTGCGAAAACACATCCAAAGGCGTATCAGGTGGTTGTTGAATATCGGAACTGGCTGATTAATGAAATCTATAATTTGCTTTTAACAACGAATGAAAATGCTTCAAAACAAGATGCACACATGTTTTTGTTTGTGATTGACGGAGCAATGGTTCAGCTTTTAGACCCTAACAAACCAGATGAAAGAGAGCGGTTGCTTGAGTATTTTTTGTTGGGGTTTGGGTGAGGGGGGAAGATTAGAAAGAGGAAAATTCTTATAAATTGAATTGATTTTTGATTTAATCTAAAACACGAAGTAAAGTTATCTTGCAAGATATTAAATAGAATGAATGGATTGTTATGAATATTATAAAAGGTACTAATTTCTGGAGACTACTTTCTATTATATTATTGTTTATAATTTTTCTGGGATTATATTATTTTTTTATTGTATATCATAAGCATACAGAAAGAAATAGAGTTCAAATTGGCGAAGAAATCTTATCTTCCTTCTTTTGGTTAGATCTAGCTGAGGATAGTGAAATTCATAGTCTTATTTTAAAACGAGGACTAGAATTAACCCCCCTTAATGATGAGATATATATTAAAGATTTAAAGGTTTTGAATTTATTTTATAGTTGGAACAATAGGCATAAAGAAATGAACTATATTCTGAATAAATATTCAGACTACCCATCTTTTGATAAAAATGCTATTCGAGGATTATGCTTAAAGCTTATGTTTGTACAACAATATAATCAAAAAATTCAGCAACAAAATTATTCTTCACCCAGGCTATTGGCATTAAAAAATATCAATCAACGTTATTTGGAATTTATATCGCCATGGTTAGGTGACATGAAGGCTTTTGATGAGTTTTATAAAGCTAAACACATGATTCCAAATTGTAAAATATAGTTATGGCTTCTAAAAACTTTCTGTCTACTATTGCACTGAAAAGTAAGGAGAACAAAGGAAATATAGCCTTATGTTCCATTCTTTTTATTATTCCTTTATTTGTATTTCCTGCTTATCCTAAAAACGAATGGCAATATGAGCTATATCAATACATCACACAAACTATGCATGTGACTGTTGGTACGAAAGGGCCATTACCGTTTTTTACGATTCTTTATAGCCTTTACATAACCATAGTCATGTTCTTGGTTGGTTGTGTTATATGCTATTTTTTTATTAAAAAATATGGGGTTAATAAAGCTTATCAAGAAGAAATTTATAAATTCTTTTTCAAAGCCGAATTTGAATCTTCAAAAAAACACCCGTGGTTAGAAAAGCCTCTAATTAAAAAGACTTTAGTCTCAAGTACATTTGCTGGTTGTTTTGTCATGGGAATTTTTCACTTTATTGAGGATGATATTACTCAGCAAAGGCCTAGACGTAGAGGTGGACTCATATCATTTTGTTATAACTATAGAGTCGGGGTTATGTTTTGGGAAATCATAAGTACTGCCTTTAGTATTTTTCCTATTTTTTATTTTGGTCTTTTATTTCTATATATCATTAATTATTTTTTCCGAGGGGTAGGTACGGGTAAGGTGGTTATTCCTATTCAAATGCCGAACAAAAAACAAAAGCGAAGTAGGAAGGTCTGATATTTTTATCTATCAATAACTGTGACAGATTCTAACTTTTTATAACATGTAAATACGACTATCCTAATTGGACTTGAGCACAAATTCTTGAAGTGTTCCTCATTTAGATAGATTTTTAGGTATTTAAAAATGAATAAAATGCATGTAACTGTAGCGGTCATTATTGGTTTAATTGTTGGTGGAGTAATCGGCGCTTTGGGTTATTCTAAAACTGCTGCGCGTTATGACGCCATGACCACCGCATGTGTCATGGTAAACCAAGCAGTTGAACATGGGATTCTGAAACCTGAACAAGTGAAAGAGTTAGGTGAGCTAACAGGTCAGAGCCTTAAAAAAGATTATGAGTCAGTTGCAGCTAAATTTAACTTTTCTGAAAAGCAATTAGGCAATGCATCTGAAGGATCTCATTGTAGTCAGTTTATTGTTGGGGTGAATGCCGCAAAATAACTTAGAGGAAGCCCACAGTTTGTGGGCTTTTTTATGAAGCTTATTTAAACAGCTGCAAGATCAACTGAACATATTGTCTACAGACTGCTATAATAATAATCACCATAAAATTTAAACTAAGCTTGCTCTAATGGCAGGCTTTTTGTATGCGCAAACAGATCTGCTAGGAAATATGAAACGTTATCTAAAACAAACTCAATTAACAACTTCTAATTGGACAACAGAACAAGACTGTTTCTTGATAGAAAATAATTCTCTCTCAGTTCACGACCTCATAGAACATTTGCCTTTTTCTGAAGAAGAAATAAGAGTGCGTAGAGCTGTTTTAGGTTTGGTTCGACGAGATAAACAGATGAAAACATATTAATTTTACCAAATGGTAAAATTAATATGAAAGTAAATATTTCAAACTATCTCTATTCAACCATTCATTTTTGCGGACGAGTTATCAAAACCATATTTTTTTTAGGAGTTTTTTTGGTGCACTTTACATAAAGCTCCAACTTCTTACAGTGTGATTCAATAAGATTACCTATGATTACATTTCTTTAAGCATAATCAAAGTCATAAAAGATTCATAGATCAGCACTTTATAACAATAGTACGGAGAGAGAGGTTAATGCCAAAGTATCTAGCTGTAGCCGAAAAGGTTTATAAAAATATTAAAAAAGATAGCTTATTCACTGATGACATTACTCAGAATCTTAACTGTTTAGTAAGTCAAATTAGAAAAGCTATCAAAGGAACTGAGTTTAAACTTAAGTTTAACTATATAGACTTTGAGGAGAACCTAACTAAACCATTAAGTGAGTGCAAAGTTCAAATTGATCTAAGTGTCATGCCAAAATTTGCAAATGAGGGAGAATATCTTCTTTGGTTGGCTGGTTTTATAGAGCGAATCACAGAAGGTGGAAAACCTAAATTACCTCCAATTTCACATTTTTTGCCACCAGGTTTTAAGATGTCGAAAGATGCATTTCCTGTCAATGTAGCTCCTCCAAAAGAAGAGCATGCAGACATGATTATTAATTATTTTAAATCTGAAGATTTTATTAAAACCAATAAAAACCCTTCATAAAAAAATATAGAAGTGATCGTCCACCATGCTTCTATATACTGCTGGTTTACTTCAGCGACCGCCTTCTGGGGCGGTTTTTTTTGTCTTAAATCTAATTAACATTGTCTAAATTCAGATTTTAACAATATCAAATGTATGTAAATGTGCCGATATCTAATGAATTATAATAAATAACAATGTCTTAGTTATATTTTATGGTAAAGATAAATATACATTTTTCACATAAGCGGTGTTTCAAGTAACCCAATTAAACATATAGCTGTTCATAATCTTTAAAAAAAGGGGAATATAAATGACATGAACGAAAATGCGGATTTAATAAAATACATCGACGTTGCCGAGAACGTATATGAACGTATTTATGAGAACAACCAAGTTTCCAGTAACTTGATTGTTAACCTTAATCGAATTATGGCTGAAATCAAAAAGCAAGCCGAAGAGAAGGATCTAAAGTTAAAATATAACTCTATCGACTTTGAATATTGCTTGAGTTTGCCGTTGGCAGATAGAGACATAAAAATTGATTTAAGTTTGATTCCACATTTTGAACATCGTGACGAATGCATTTTATGGCTGACAAATTTTATTGGAAAAATTAGTGTGCAAAAAAAGATGATAAGACAAAAGCTAAATTTTCATTAAAATTAAATAGATTTTAAATGTATGAAAGAACCGTCTTTGGGCGGTTTTTTGTGAGTGAAATATATAAATAGATGACAATATGGCTTATCTTTCATCAAGGAAAAGATTAACAACTTTTACGCTTTAGTGGCTATGATTTATCTCAGATCGACATTCCATAATTAGAAAATGACATAGAGCGCTTTAAAATGAAAAAACTGACAATAGCCTTGGCTGTTTTGATTCCACTATCGACTTACACCCTAGCCAATGATTCTACGGGTTACGTCGGTACAGGCGGAATTCAATATCTTAAAAATTCACAGATTGCCATGCAAAGCGAAGATCTATTTATTAGCAAAAAACTGATTAAGGTCGATTATCTTTATAAAAACCTAAGCAATAAAGATGTCACTGAAACCATTTTATTTCCGTTACCGCGCATTGATAATTTCTTTGAGTCTGATTTCGCCCACACTGAACAGCTTTTAAAAAGCTTTAAGATTGTGGTAGATGGTAAAAATATAAAACCAGAAATGCATGTCAGAACCTTTATTCAAAAAGATGAAAAATCGCCTCTGATTGATGCAACAGATGCGTTTAAGCAATGCGGCTTTAGTGAAACAGATATGTTAAATCCGTGGCTACGGAACAACGATGAATATCAGTATTATGTAAATAAGCTAAAACAATGTAAAAAACCACAAATACAAAAAATCTTAGCCAGTTTTAAAAAAGACGATGAGATTCCGTGGTCATCTCAAGTGATTTATAGTTGGAAGCAAATTTTTAAAGCCAATAGCCAAACTAAAATTCAACATGAATATAAGCCTTTGGTAGGCGGCTCTGTAGCTCTCTATCCAGATGAATATAACCAGCAATTTTGTATGGACAATCAATTTAAACAGGGCCTAAAAAAAGCCAGAGCGCAAAATTCTCCGTTTAGTGCTTTGGGCTATATTTTGACTACTGGTGCCAATTGGGCAAAGCCCATTGAAAACTTTAAGTTAACAATTGAGCGTGATAAAAATGAACTGGTTTCGTTTTGCTGGGATGGCAAAGTTAACAAAATTAGTCCAACTCAATTTCAAATGACCAAAACCAAGTTTGTTCCTAAAAAGGATCTGAATATTATTTTTGTTCAAGTGAAATAGTCCACGTTGTGCAATCAACTCAATGCACACAGGCTTTAATGATTTAAATAAGCTTTGCGTTGTATAAAATTGCATCATGTTTGATTGTGTGCCATAACTGAACGATGGCGCACAATAAGAAGAGGATGCCGTATGTTGCTCAATGGAAAAGTAGCGTTAGTCTTTGGAGGCAGTGGAGCAATTGGCACTGCGATTGCGCACGTTTTAATTCGTGAAGGGGCGCATATCTATTTATGCGCAAGAAATCGAGACAAACTTCAACACATCGCGGCACAACTCCAAAAATCTGGAGGAGTGGTACATACAGTTAGTGTTGATGTGCTCGACAGTCAGGCAACAAATGAGGCAGTCAGTCAAATTGCTCAAAATACGGCTGGTCTAGATTTAGTCATCAATGCAACGAGTTTTATGCATGATCAGGGCAAAGAACTTTTGGATTTAAACCTTAACGAGTTTATGCAAGGAATAAATCCATTTCTTACGGCGCAGTTTAATATCGCTAAGGCCGTGGTTCCCTATATGGGCGGTACACGTGGCGGCACAATTATTTCGATTGTGGCACCTTCAGCTCGGATGGCGATACCGGGTCATTTAGGCCATATTGTGGGCTGTGCTGGAATAGAGTCTTTTATCAAAGCTCTTGCCAGTGAGTTAGGCCCTAAAAATATACGGGTAGTGGGTGTTCGCTCACATGCAATTAGTGATGCTGTTCATGCGGGGTCTTACACCCGTGAATTGTTTGAAACTAAAGCAAAAGCAATGGGGCTAACGATAGATCAATGGCTAGAAGGTGCTGCCCAGAGCACCATGTTAAAACGGTTACTGACACTTTCTCAAGTTGCTGAAACTGTCGCTTTTCTTGCATCGGATCATGCCAATTCAATGACTGCAACCGTTGTAAACATGACTGCTGGTGCAATAGTTGATTAGAGCAGCTTATTCTTAATCCAATAATCTAAGCTAAAATAACGGCCGCCTCCAAGTACAAGTAGAGCAAGGAGCATGACTATATAGGTGGCTGCAAATTCAATTCCATTGTTTAAAACAACAAATGAACCGCTGGAAGTAAGCCAGTCATAATTACCGTAGGTTTGTAGGATCTCTCGAGCTTTATCTAACTTTTCAGCCGAAGCTAATACTTGCATGTTGGCGAAAGGTGCATGTGGGTCTGCAATTGCTTGCCAGCCATTTGGCAGATGTACTGTAAATATAGCGACCAGCATAGTAATAATAAGGGGAATACTAATTAAACGGGTAAACAGACCAAATGTTAAGAGTATTGCGCCTGCTAGTTCAGTTGCTGTTGCAAGTAGAGCCATTAAATAGGGGAAAGGAAGTCCTAAACCTCCATCTGAATTGCCAAACCATTCTACAATGTCACTGAAGTGCATCAATTTATTTGTGCCTGCCATCCAAAATATCGGAACGAGATACAATCGAATAGCCAGTGCTGCAATGCCATCAACATGGTGTAGCGACTTACCGAGATTTTGATAATATTTAGATAAGCCATAAATAAAGTTCTTCATGATAATTTCACACCCAATACGATTGAATAGTAATTAGTCGGATGAAAACTGTATTTCTTACATAAAAAAAATTTATTTACGGTGTAATAAAAAAGGATTTGGTCCGTCTAACTTTATGTACCCATGTACAAACCGAGAAATTATCATTAAAGGAATACGAAAATGAACAAACTCAACTCAATGACCTCAGTGGCAGCATTATTAGCACTTTCTGTGGTAGGCGCTACACAAGTGGCTGTGGCAGCAACCAATACAACAACTGAAATGCATGCAACCAAAGCAGCAGATGGTAAATGCGGTGAAGCGAAATGCGGCGCCAACAAAATGAAAAAACATGAAAAGTCTGCTGAAGCAAAATGTGGAGCAGATAAAAAAGCAGTAGATGGTAAGTGTGGAGCAACTAAAAAAGCCGCAGACGGCAAGTGCGGTGCTGATAAAAAAGTCGCTGATGGTAAGTGTGGCGCTAAATAAACAATCTAACTATGGGTGATGTCGATCTTCTAGTAAGTGTCGGCATCATTTCCAAAAGGAGAAATCACCATGATGGAGTTGTCAGGTGTAGGACTTGGTTTAAGGCGTGATTTTATAGATTCGTTTTTAGATGCAAAAACATATCCGGACTTTATTGAAGTTGCCCCTGAAAATTGGCTGGGGTTTGGTGGGCGGCATGCGAAATTACTCGCACAGTGTGTTGAAAAAGCCCCATTAATTTGTCACGGCTTGTCATTATCTATTGGAGGGCCGCATCCACTTAATCTCGAATTTATCGGTAAAGTAAAAAGTTTTTTAGAACAATATGATGTGCCAATTTATTCTGAACATTTAAGTTATACAAATGATGGCGGCTATTTATATGATTTGTTGCCAATCCCGATGACAGAAGCGGCTGTTAAATATGTCGCTGAACGTATTTTACGTGTTCAAGACATTTTAGGAAAAAGATTAGTCATAGAGAATGTTTCTACGTATTTAATGCCAAATGCTGAAATGAGTGAAGCTGAGTTCATCCGTGAAGTTATTCAATATGCGGACTGTGATCTACTTCTGGATGTAAACAATGTCTACGTCAACAGTATCAATCATGGCAGTGATGCGTTTGGGTTTATTCGGGACATGCCAAAAGAACGAATCCGTTATTTACACATTGCCGGACATGAACAAGTTCAGAAAAATTTGTTAATTGATACGCATGGGGCAGAGGTTTGTGACCGTGTGTGGGAACTACTGAGATATACCTATCAAGTCTGTGGTGTGAAACCAACTTTACTTGAGCGCGACTTTAATATTCCATCATGGCAAGAATTAGAAGAGGAACTCACTAAAATTAAACTCATTCAACAACAGGAGAGTGGCTATGAACGGAAATCAAATATCCTTCCAAACCATGCAACAACAGTTTTGTGACTGGATTAGAGATCCTGATTTGGAAATCCCTCAAGAGCTTCCTGTCGAAAGAATGCAAATTTATCGGGATTTGCTTTTTAATAATATCAGTTCATTTATTGACTTAGTTTATCCTGTGGCTCGCGCGATGTTGCCAGGATTAAAGTGGCAACAATTACTTTCGGAATTTTTTCAAAAAGCTGAGTGTCGCTCACCTTTATACAATGATATCTCATTAGAATTTAGAGAATATTTGACAGACCAACGGCACCCGATATTGCAAGAATATCCTTGGTTGGCTGAATTATTACAGTTTGAATGGCTTGAACTGTATTTAGATACTGTTGAAATTAAAAATGTCGTTTTGCATGAAAATTATAATTGGCAGTTAACCACCAAAGTATGGGTTTTGGTTTATCAATATCCAGTTTATCTGTGGTCTACTTTAATGACACTAGAACAAGTTGAACTTATGCCAGGTGCAATCATGGTCTGGCGCGATGAACAAGATAAAGTATGTATTGAACAGCTTTCTCCATTATTTGCCATGGTGATTGAACAGTTAAATCAGGGTATACAGTTAACTGATGAAGATATTCATGCACTCATTCAATCTGTACTCGCTGACTTGTCTGAGTCTGATATTTATCTGCAAATTCAAGAACTAAAAACCTTATTAATCCGACTACGATTAATTCGAATTCCCCATGATTTTAAAGAGGTATAAGGATGACTTCAGCCGCGGCATCACGTCATGACGACCTAGGGGATCAACTTCATAACCCAGCCTTTTTACAAGACTTAAGGCAGCAAATGATTAAATTTGCTTTTTTACAGTTATCCTCACTTCCGCAAGCTGAAGATGTAGTGCAAGAAGCTTTAACCAGCGCTTTTCAGCATTTAGATTCATTTAAAGGGCGCGCCGCTTTCAAAACTTGGGTCTTTGCCATTTTAAAAAATAAAATTATTGATGTGGTTCGGCAAAAGTCACGCTTGGTCACAATGTCTGAATTATTTAAAGATGAAGAAAGTGAACTTAGTATTGATGAATTGTTTGATGCCTCGGGGCACTGGCACAAATATGAAGCACCTCAAGCATGGCAAAGCCCTGAAGAAATGATTGAGCAGGCAGATTTCTGGATAATTTTTGAAGCCTGTCTAGATCATTTGCCTGCCAAATATGCTCAGGTTTTTATGTTGAGAGAAGTGATTGAGCTTAGTTCCAATGAAATTTGTAGCAAGCTAGAAATTTCTATCTCGAATTTTAATGTGCTGATGTATCGAAGTCGTACCCGATTACGTGAGTGTTTAGAAAATAAATGGTTGTTGAAGGAGGATTGTTCATGTTGACATGTCGACAAGCCACTCAATTATTGTCGGAAAAGCAAGATAGGCCGTTGTTTTTACGTGAACAAAGTGGTTTACAACTGCATCTATTAGCCTGCCGGTCATGCCGTCGTTATGCAAAACAGATTAAAACGATTAGTCAGCTTTCTAAAGCATTTAAAAATTTGGATGGCTAACTTTATTTAAAAAATTATTTATTGCTAGCCTTACTACGCTAAAAGCTCCCATACTATAAAAGTAGAGGAGTTATTGAATACAGGATGAAACGTGAATTTAAAGAATCTTGAAGCATTTTATTGGGTTGTGACTTTAAATAGCTTCAATAAGGCGGCGACTAAATTACAAACCACACAGCCTGCGGTCTCTCAAAAAATCACATCTCTTGAAAATGAATTAGGTTTTAAAGTTTTAGACCGAAGTTTGCGAAAATTTAAATTGACCCATAAAGGCATAACATTATTTAAATATGCCGAAAAATTTATGCGTTTGGAAACCGACCTTGTCGCTGAGCTTACCGAAAATCAGCATTTAACCGGAACAATTCGATTAGGTGTTTCCGAAACAATCGTTTATACGTGGTTAGTTGAATATATCGAAAAAGTTCAACAAGAGTTCCCGAAAGTTTCAGTGGAAATTGTGGTAGATCTGACACCTAACCTACAAGAAGGCGTTCGGACAGGGGACTTGGACATGGCCTTTTTGCTGGGGCCAACGTTAGCTTTTGAATGTATTGAACAAGCACTATGTGATTTTGAACTGAGCTTTCTGGCATCGCCTTCGTTTAAGGGAGTAGTTGCACAGATGTCATTTAAGACTTTGATGTCTCATACCATTTTAACCTATCCAAAAATCACCTATCCCTATAAAGAACTAAAAGCAAGAATGAAAGAACATGGAGTTGATGAACCACTTTCAATTACTAGTTATTCACTCGCAACTTTATTGCGTTTAGCTGAACAGGGCTTAGGCATTGCTGTGGTGCCTACCTTAACGGCTTTAAAGCAAATTACCGATGGAAGACTAGAAATATTAAATACCCCCATTCAGTTAAAGAGTTTTCATTTTACTTCTATCTATATTCACGGCAATGATGTTGCCTTAAAAGAAAAATTGACCGATGTTGCGGTTAAGGTCTCGATGAGTGCCATGAAAAGACTCAATGAACAAATTAAAAACTAGGCTGTTTTCGAATATCTTAAGTCACTATTTTTCTTGTTTTAAGAAGCTGTTTTTTATGTGAAATCATAAAAGCAGCTTATCTACATCGATAAGTAAAATTTATCCTTGTTTATAAATAATTTAAAAATAAATAAAAATCAAAAACTTATAATTTTAACTTTATGTAAAAAGTCTTATTGTTCGTAGGGATTAGCTATGTTTTTATCTTAAATACAAGATTTGATCACCGATTGTGTTGATTGGGGAACAGGGAATCTTTGTCATTTAAAAGGATTAAAGAATATTGTTTGGGAAAAATAATGTTCTTGGTTCAACCTGAAAATAGCGTTGTTAAGCTCAAATGGATGAGGAACGCATTAATATGTCTTTACTGAAATCTTCTTTTTTATCAGATCGCCAATGGGCCATTGTTGCCTCGATCTTTATGATGGCGACCTCTGCAATGGGGCCCGGCTTTTTAACCCAAACTGCTGTATTTACAGTCAAGTTAGGCGCGGCATTTGGCTTTGCAATTTTAGTTTCTATTCTGATTGATTATGTAGTTCAACAAAACATTTGGCGAGTAGTCACGCTCACTCAAATGCGTGCATCTGACATTGCCAATAAAGCATTACCGGGTAGTGGCTACTTACTCGCGTTCCTTGTGATTTTGGGCGGATTTTTCTTTAGTGTCGGCAACATTGCAGGTGCTGCTTTAGGTCTCAATGCACTTTTTGGTCTAGATACTAAATGGGGTGGCATTTTAAGTGGTGCATTAGCCATTTTAATTTTTGCCTCAAGAAAAGCCACGCTTGCCATGGATAAAAGCATGATCGTGTTGGGATTACTTAAAATTATCCTGATTATTATTGTTGCGGCAATTGTGATGCCACCTGTTGGACAAGCGGTACATCAAACCTTAGCTCCAGACCAGATCGACTTTGCAATCATTACCACCATTGTGGGTGGTACGGTAGGCGGTTATATCTGCTATGCGGGTGCACACCGTTTACTCGATAAAGGTGCTGTTGGCCCTGAAAATATTGATGAAGTTGCGAAAGCTGCAACCAAGGGCATTATTGTTGTCGGCATCATGCGCTATGTGCTGTTTTTAGCATTTTTAGGTGTAGTGGTGAGCGGTGCCAATATTGATTTGGCTAGCCATGATGCAAATCCGGCAGCTCAAGCATTCCAATATGCCGCAGGTACACTTGGTTATAAATTATTTGGTTTAATTTTCTGGGCGGCGGGCATTAGTAGCACCATTGGCGCAGCATATACTTCTGTTTCATTCTTTACAGCATTTAAAAAGAACTTAACGCCAAAGCAAACCAACTATACGACCATTACCTTCATTGCATTAGCCTTATTACTCTATGTGTTATTAGGTGCGACTCCGGCTGGTCTACTCATTTTTGTGGGTGGCTTTAACGGGTTGGTGCTGCCAATTGGTCTTACAATTTTTATATATGTTGCAGCGTGCCGTAAAGATTTAATGGGCAATTATAACTATCCAAAATGGTTAATTATTATTGGTGGATTGACATGTTTGTTGACGTGGTGGATGGGCTATATGTCGTTTACGACAGTATTTAATTATTTGACCAAGCTTTAAGCCAGACGATGTGAAGTAATAAAGGAATAATGCCATGTTTGTAGATTTAAATAGTGATTTGGGTGAGAGCTTTGGGTCATGGAAAATGGGCAATGATGACCAGATTTTACCAGTCGTGACTAGTGCCAACATTGCTTGTGGCTTCCATGCTGGTGACCCGCTCGGCATTTTAAAAACAGTTCGTAAAGCAGTTGAGCTTGGTGTGACCATTGGTGCTCATGTCTCTTATCCAGACCTTGTGGGTTTTGGCCGTCGTAATATGGATTTGTCACGTGATGAACTCATTGCAGATGTGCTTTACCAAATTTCTGCACTCGATGGTTTGGCTAAAGTGGCAGGTTCAAAAGTGCAATATGTTAAACCGCATGGCGCGCTCTACAACACCATTGCACATGACCAAGTTCAGGCAGCAGCCGTAATCGATGCGATTAAAATGTATAACCCTGAACTGGTTTTAGTTGCTTTGGCTGGGTCGAACTTGGTAGAGCAGGCACGAGCTGCTGGCTTAAAAGTCGTGTCAGAGGCATTTGCTGATCGTGCTTATAACAGCGATGGGTCTCTAGTGTCTCGCCGCCTAGAAGGTGCGGTTTTACACGACTCGGCATTTGTTGCGAGCCGCGTGGTGTCTATGCTTAAAAATGGTGGGGTTGAGTCAATTGACAGTGTATTTACCCCAATTCAAGCCGACACCATTTGCTTACATGGCGACACAGATGGCGCCTTAGAAATGTCGGCAGCCATTAAAGCAGAGCTTTTAAAGAACAATATTGAAATTCGCCCATTTGTAAATAAAGCATAAGGATGAGCACAATGTATAAGGATATTAAAGTCGACCCAGCTCAACTTGAAGCGGCGTTAGATGCGCGTTTAAAAATCCGTGCAGGTTTTGATAAACCGACAGCAGGCATGGCTGCGGGCATGACGCAGGTCAACATGATTTCGGTGCCAAAAGAGTGGGCATATGACTTTTTACTCTATGCACATCGCAACCCGCAAAGTTGTCCGGTGCTTGATGTACTTGAAGAAGGCATCTATGCGACTAAGCTTGCGGCAGACTCAGACATCCGAACCGACTTCCCGCGCTATCGCGTTTGGAAAGATGGCGAAATGGTTGATGAAGTAACAGATGCGAGCGAGATTTATAATGCCCATCCTGATTTGGTCACTTTCTTAATTGGTTGCAGTTTTTCTTTTGAAACCGCTTTGCAAGAAGCGGGCATTGAAGTTCGCCATATTCATGACGACACCAATGTACCGATGTATTTAAGCAATATTCAGTGCCAGCCAGCAGGCCGTATTTCAGGAAATATGGTGGTTTCAATGCGACCAATTCCATCTCATCAAATTAGTGAAGCGGTAAAAATCACCTCACGTATGCCAAGTGTGCATGGCGCACCTGTACATATTGGGCACCCTGAAAGCTTAGGAATTTTAGATGTAAATAAGCCAGACTTTGGCGATGCTTCTCGTATTGAAGCTGGCGAAATTCCAGTGTTTTGGGCATGTGGGGTAACCCCGCAAGCGGCAGTCATGAATTCGAAAATTCCTTTTGCGATTAGTCATGCACCGGGTCACATGTTTATTACCGACATTCCTGACCGCGCTTGGATTGGCTAATTGGGCTAAAGAAGAATTAAAAAGGATAAGCAAATGCGGTTTTTATCGGTAAACGCCGATTGTTTTCTAATTGAGCTTGCGAGCCTAGAAGAAACATTGGCGTTATACAATAAATTGCAAAATACGCAATTGAATGGAATTAAAGACTTAGTCCCCGCTGCAAAAACAATTTTGGTTTTTTTTAATGAGATTGAAACCAACTTTAAAACGTTGGTTGTCTCAATTCAGAACCTCAAAGTTGATTTTGGATTTGAGCGTAGCAGCCAAGAGGTGATTGTACCGATTCGTTACGACGGTGAAGACCTTGCTCAGGTTGCCGAATTACAAGGGCTGTCTGTGGCTGATGTCATTAGAAAACATCACCAAAGCGTGTGGAATGTGGCTTTTATTGGTTTTGCGCCGGGCTTTGCTTATATGAGCAGTCCCGATAAGCCTTTTACCGATATTCCACGTTTAACGGTTCCCCGTAAAAAAATACCCTCAGGCTCTTTGGGCTTGGCTGGAAAATACTCTGGTATTTATCCAAAAGACAGTCCGGGTGGCTGGCAGCTTATTGGTACTACATCGGAAAAAATGTGGGATTTAGGGCGTAAAAATCCGGCATTGCTTTTACCGGGCATGACCGTACATTTTGAAGATGTTACACATCAGCCTACAACCGTAAATGTACCGCACCAAATTACCCGTACAGTTGAGCCTAAACAATCGGTAGCACTGTTTACGATTACTGCGCCAAGTTTACAGATGCTCATTCAAGACGAAGGGCGTCTAAACCAGACCAATATTGGTGTTGGGGTTGCAGGTGCAATGGATTTATCTGCCATGCATATCGCTAACCGTATTGTAGGTAACCCAACCGATACGCCTGTCATTGAAGTTTTAAATGGCGGCTTAAAGGCCAAAATGCAGCATGCGGGCGTTATTGTGGTGGCTGGGGCTATCTCAACCATTCGTGTGAAATTTGCCGACGGACAAACCGCAGACTTTGCAAGCTATCAGCCGATTGATTTGGATGAAGGCGATGAATTTCAAATTCAGCCACCGACAGCAGGCTTAAGAAACTATCTGGCAGTTCGCGGTGGTATAGACGTTGAACCAGTACTCAATAGTGCTTCGTTTGACAGCTTGGCGGTGCTAGGGCCAGAACCTTTAAAGCTTGGAGATATTATTTATCAAGGGCAGGTTAAGGCAGCCAACATTAGCGTAAATGAAATGGGTAAAAGCGACTTACCCCAAGCTGGCGAAGTGGTTGAGCTAGACATTGTGATGGGGCCACGCACAGACTGGTTTGAACAAGACAGTATCGAATTGCTCTGTCAGCAAGAATGGCTCGTGACCAATGAAAGCAACCGAGTCGGGCTAAGACTTTCAGGTGCACAGTCTTTAACTCGCAAAATTACCCATGAGCTGGAAAGTGAAGGCACATGTATTGGTGCTTTACAAATTCCACCAAGTGGGCAGCCAGTTTTGTTTATGAATGATCACCCTTTAACGGGCGGATATCCGGTCATTGCTTCTGTTGCTAAACACCATTGGGACTTGGTGGCGCAGATTCCGGCAGGTTGCCACATCAAATTTAAAAAAATTGCCGAATTTACAGATTTTGAGAATGAATGATGAATACAGAAAAATTATTGATTGCTAACCGTGGTGAAATTGCCATTCGTATTATTCATGCTTGCCGTGATATGGGAATTTCATCGGTCGCATTATATGCAGATGACGATATTGGCAGCATGCATGTCGAACTTGCAGACGAAGCATGGGGCTTGGCTGGTGCTACTGCCAGTGAAACCTATTTAAATATTCCAGCCATTATCGAAGTTGCAAAAAAATCGAAAGCGACCATGGTGCATCCGGGCTATGGCTTTTTATCTGAACGTGCTGAGTTTGCCCAAGCGGTGATTGATGCAGGCTTAAAATGGGTAGGGCCATCACCAAGTGCGATTGAAAAACTGGGCGATAAAATCGAAGCCCGTAAAATTGCTGCTTCGGTAGGTGCGCCATTGGTTCAGGGTACGCAAGACCCACTCAATAATGGTGATGAAGCTTTAGAGTTTGCCAAACAATTTGGTTTACCAATTGCGATTAAAGCCGCGTTTGGTGGCGGTGGCCGTGGCTTAAAAGTTGCGTGGAAACTCGAAGAAGTGAAAGAGCTTTATGAGTCGGCAGTACGAGAGGCAAAAGCTGCCTTTGGCCGTGGTGAGTGTTTTGTCGAGCAATATTTAGATAAACCGCGCCATGTAGAAGCGCAGGTGATTGCTGACCAGCACGGCAATATTGTGGTTCTTGGCACACGTGATTGTTCCTTGCAACGCCGTAACCAAAAGTTAGTCGAAGAAGCCCCAGCACCTTTTATTAGCGATGAGATTTACCAACAAATTTTAACTTCTGCAAAAAACATCTGTCAGGCTGCAAACTATGTTGGTGCAGGAACGGTTGAATATTTATTGAGTCGCGATGGCAAGCTTTCATTTTTAGAGGTGAACACCCGTTTGCAAGTCGAGCACCCAGTGACCGAAGAAACGGCAAAAGTTGATTTGGTGGTTGAACAAATTCGTGTTGCACAGGGGCAAGCGCTTTCCATTAAAGAAACACCGAAAGCACAAGGCCATGCCATTGAGTTTCGTATTAATGCCGAAGACCCAGCACGTGGTTTTATTCCTGCGTTTGGTGTGTTGAGCTTATTCGAGGCACCGTTTGGTAACGGTGTACGGGTTGATACAGGCGTTCGCACTGGTTCATTGGTATCGAGCCACTTTGACTCGCTCATGGCAAAACTGATTGTGACTGGTCCAACCCGCGAAGTTGCAATTGCCCGCGCGAAACGTGCATTGAAGCAATTTAAAATTGAAGGGGTGGCATCGGTTTTAGACTTTCACCGTGCGGTACTCAATGAACCTGACTTTACAGACGAATTTAATGTGCACACGCGTTGGATCGAAAATGACTTTAAACAAGAGTTAAAGCCGACTAAACGTGGTATTCCAAACCATCAACAGCCGATGCTACTCAGCTACATTGAAATTGATGGGAAGTTACACCGTTTAGGTTTACCTGCGGGCATGTTTGCACAAGGTCCAGCAACCACAGTTCAAGCACAAACGAATGAGCCTGAGGTAAGTGCAGAGCATTTACTTGCACCTATTAATGGCGTGATTAGCGCTTGGAAAGTTGAAAATGGCGAGCAAGTCACCGAAGGCCAAGTGGTTGCCATTATGGAAGCCATGAAAATGGAAGTGCAGGTACTGGCACATCGTAGTGGCGCTATTGAGATTAGTGCAGAAAAGGGCGCAACCTGCCATGCAGAAACTGTGATTGGTAGCATTAATTAAGTTTTGATTAAATGATTTGACCTGATTTTGTCTTTAGTTTGATCAGGTCAAATCAGATGCTTATTTATTAACTCAGCCAGCTATTTTTCACAATACTCTTTAACCATTTTCAACTTGAAAGCCTATACAGGTTATGAGATATTAGTCACAATTTAGTGGTATAAATATTGATCACTGTATTTAAAGCTCGCCTATGCGAGCTTTAATTTTTAGCCCAGTTTAAGCATTTCTCACTTAATGAGCTGGCTGCATAAAAAAAATTGAGAATTTATCATCCATTTTAAAGGCTAATTGAAGAACGCGAATGAAAATTCTACCTTCATCTGAATATGATCAAATTCTAAAATACAGTGTCTATTGGCTCGTCATCTCGATTGTGATTGGAGTCGTAGCGGGGTTGGCCTCGACTTTAATTTTTGTCGCCTTTGATATTTCAAACAAAGTAAGAAGCCTGCATCACTGGCTCATCTATTTTCTGCCTTTTGTTGGTTTTGGCATTGGCTATCTGATTAAAAAATATGGATCGCCCATTGAACGGGGAACCCATTTACTCCTTGATGAAATTCATCAGCCCAAGTCGTTTATTCCAAAACGAATGAGTCCCATCATTTTTATAACCTCAATTTTAACGCAGTTATTTGGTGGTTCGGCAGGGCGTGAGGCACCAGCAGTCCAGCTTTCAGGTGCCTTAATTGACCACCTTAGCCATATATTAAAAATCTCGGACGATAACCGCAAAATTTGTTTAATTGCCAGTATTGGTGCTGGCTTTGCAGGGGTGTTTGGCTTGCCTCTGGCGGGTGCAATCTATGGTTTAGAAATTACCGCATTAGGTAACTTACGATACTCAGCTATTTTTCCATGTTTTGTGTCGGCGCTTATTGCTTCGACCATCCCTGAGCTATTCGATATTGTTCATCCGCATATTTTTTATGTGATTAGTGAGTTTTCAGCCATTCATTTTGGCACACTCATGAACTTAATTGCGGCAGGGTTGGTTTTTGGTCTGGTTGCACGATTCTTTATTGCTGCAATTCATTTTGCGAGTGACATCTTTTATAAATATATTCGCTATTTGCCTTTAAGAACCATGGTGGGCGGCATTGTGATTATGTTACTTACTTTGTTCACCGCGCATCAGCAATACAATGGTTTGGGTACAGATAAAATCATTTCATCTTTTTATGTACCGATTGAGTTTTACGACTTTTTCAACAAGACTATTTTTACCGCCATTACTTTAGGTTCAGGTTTTAAAGGTGGTGAAATTACTCCATTGTTTTATGTGGGTGCGACATTAGGTAATGCTTTAGGCGCGATTTTAAACCTACCACTTTCATTACTTGCAGGCTTAGGTTTGGTGAGTCTGTTTTCAGGCGCGAGTAAGGCGCCGTTGACTTCTATTATTTTAGCGATTGAGCTTTTCGGCATGAATGTTGCCACTTACGCCATTATTACTTGTTTATTGGCAGCACTATTTTCAGGGGATTGTGGATTGTATCGCCGTAAAAAGTTGATGGATTGATTAAGCCTTTCTAAGGAGTTGAGTAGTTTTAGGTTGCTTAACCCCTATTAAATCTACTTATTTATAATAACTATAATGAAAATTGGCATATTAAATGCTTAATAAAAACTGATAAGCAAATGAAAAGAAATGAAGTTCTATCTCTTGTTGGGAACTATAATGAGAAATAGAAAATTATTTTAATATCAAAAAAGGAATAACTTAAACTGTGTCAATATTTATTCTAATACTTACTTTTTTCGTGGGTGTACTTGTTGGGCGATACACTATATTTTTAATTCAGAAGTCCTTATCTATTTTTATATCTGCTGTTGATAAATTTTTAAATAAATACTTTATTCTTTTTCTTTCAGCTATTTTATTCTTTATTTTATTCTCTCTAATTTTAACAGGAGGATTGATATTGTGGTATATCATTAGTGGAAGAGTAATAGAGCTAGGCAAGTTTATATATTTATTGGGATGGGTGGTTGGATCAAGTTTTTTTGGATTTCATCCGAAGAATAATGGTTTTAAATGAGAGATAAGTAGTTAATATAAAAAATAATCTTAAAGAGGGTGCTATGTCTATATTGGGTTTCGCTATTTTTTTTATATTCTTATATGGCATTGGCTATTTTATATTTAAAATAGGATGGAAGCTTCGCTATTTAGCGCCAATATGGTTTTTATCGTTTTTTATTATCACTCTATTTGTTTTAGCAATTTTATTTCCTAAAGATTGGATCAATGCACAATTTTTTACTATAGATGGTCCTAATCACTTAGCACTTCTGTCTTTATTAATATCTTCATCTTTAAGTTCACTTATTACGTTTATTTTAGTTTTGGTTGTATGGGCTATTCGACATGATGTCATTTAAATTGTTCAGATTAAAAATCTTAGACAATCAAATATTTGTATTAAATAGCTAAGCCTTTCTCATTTGGAGCAATAAAATGATTGAGTCCATTCCTATGATCGTTTTGTTAGGTGCTTTTTCAGGTGTTATTTTTGGGCGCAACTATAGAGCAGTCTTTGTCTTTTTATATGATAAAGTTTATATACTCCTTAAAGGCCTTCTAACTCATCCTTTTCTTTCAATTGTTTCGATGCTTTGTGCAATAGTTTCTGTTTTCCTGTTCGCACTATGGGGGAATCTCTTTTCTTGGGTTATCTCTGACGAAAATTGGGTGTATTTTTATAACTCCTATTTTATTGGTGTTTTGGTTGGTCTTTTTCTGCTTAGGTTAAGTAGTAAAAATAAGTTTTAAGTAATTGAATTTAGATTATTCTATCTGTATCTGGCGATTGAAATGAAAAAAATATTAAAAATACTTAAATGGCTTATTGTCCTATTTCTAATGTTTGTTATCTTGTTAGGTATGATCGAATTTATTGCAAATAAATTCTTTGACAATGCAGCTACGAAAGATGCATGTGCTGACTCTGGAGGTGCATGGGATCATCAAAAAGATACCTGCCAATTTGGTCCTAATGACCGTAGAAGTAAAAAATAATTGGGAATATAAATGGAAAAGCAATTTGTCGATGAGAAAATGCAGAAATACTTGCGGTTAATGCGTTTACGTAGAAATTTTGTATTCTCAGTATTAATAATTCCATCAGTTGTTATTGTTGTATTGATGCTAGCAAGAGTAGATGAAAAGTACTTATCTATTTATTTACCGATAGTAATGATTCCTATCATATTATTTTCTATGTTTAGGTTGCTGGCTAACGATATATGCCCTTGGTGTAAATGTGGTTTTTTTATAGATGATTTAGGTTCTTATGGTAATGGGCTAATTTTAATCTTCAGAAAACAATGCTCTCATTGCGGGAAGCCAGAAAAATTATCAAAAAAAGAAGATGAACATGACTCTTAAAACTATAGAATTATATCCTTACTCTAAATTGTGTTGTATCGCTTTAAAAAGCTGATAGATTGATAATTAGAAATTACAGCTAATAAAAATTAATTTAAGATAAAATAGTTCGTTTATCTGATTTTTATGATATTCATCTAAATGTTACGAAGATAAGCCATACTTTAATTGTAGGATGGTAACTTAAATTTTTTGATAAAAGAAAAACTGTATAAATTTAATAAATCTCTTAAGCTTCTAGGTAATTCTAGAAGGTATTTAAAACTATAGAGAGGTAAAAATGAATAATCTTAGCTATGTTTTAATCAGTATTTTAGGAGGACTTATTGTCCCTTTTCAATTAGCTATTGTGAATTCTTTTAGAAATACGAGCGGCGCCACTCAAATACAATCCACATTTTATCTTTATGTAGGTGGAGCATTGGCTTCATTAATTATAGCTGTATTAATTGATGGAGGGGTGAAACCTCCAAGTTATGAACAGACTCACTGGTGGATGTGGTTACCAGGGTTTTTAGGCTCACTCTATATTCTTTGTATGTTTGTTGCTGCTCCAAAGATTGGTGCTACTAATACACTTTTATGGGTTTTTTTAGGACAAATGCTTTTTGCAACTATTATTGATAGTACCGGTTTTCTTGGCATGCAGCTAAAAAAAATAGATGGATTAAAGTTACTTGGTTTAGGGTTTATTTTATTAGGTGGAATTATTATGCTCTATAATGAATATCGTAAAATATAAATTTTGATTTATATAACAATTTTAATTTTTAAGGTGGGGTTTTAGAATTTAATGAACCTATCCATTGTTTTTTGTTTGAAAAATTATTTTTAATTTGCTAGTGATTTTATAATATTAAAATAATGTGATGGGTTTTTATAATCTGAAATAAAAATCTTAAAATAATTGCTCGAACTTAATACAAACTATATTTTCTGTGCTTGACGCCAACAAAAGCGAATACTATCCTTTGCGTGCTGGCCACATTGCCAGTTGGTTTTAGCAGACCATCAGCCAAAGTACACGAAAAAGTTTAACTTTTTTGTGGAAATCCCTGCGTGCCCCCTCTGCGGCGGAACGGGAGGGGGACACCTTCGGGTGTGCTGGATTCTTTGGCTCCAGTCTGCTAACCCTCTTTCGTTTCGCCACCATTATTTAGCAGTAATGCGGTGAAACTTCTTTTATAGCCAAAGGAGTCCGCTATGCGTACTAATTCTTCTCAATTTTTGGCCTTTGCCAAACTCTCTCTATCCATACCGCCTAACTGGTCTTTAAAACGGTTTAACCGACTATAGGTTTTCTACGACCTTAAATCGTTACGACTAAAAAATCATAGCAACAATAAAACCGAGATAGGCGAGCACACCATTTTTTGTGCCGCTTTTGCATGCCTGTTTTTAGCACTCATTTTAAGAGTGACGGCATTTCTATCTCTTTTAGATACAACAAAAAATTATTTTAAGCGATATACATGAACAATTTAGAATCTTCATTTAGAGCACTCAGAGTGCTTCACGTAGCAAAAGACTTATTTAATCAAGATGGCTTTCACAAGGTCGGTGTTGACCGAATTATTGCAGAAGCCAAAACTCCCAAAGCAACTTTCTATAATGACTTTCATTCAAAAGCACGGCTCATCGAGATGTGTCTAACTTTTCAAAAAGATGCGTTAAAAGAAAAAGTGCTTTCAATTATCAATTCATACCGTGAACAAATGGTGTTTGACAAACTCAAGCAGATTTACTTTCTGCATGCTGATTTAGAAGGGTTTTACCGTTTGCCATTTAAAGCAATTTTTGAAATTGAGAAACTCTATCCAACGGCTTATCAGGTGGTAATTGAATATAGAACTTGGTTAATAAGCGAAATTTATAAACTGCTTTTAACCATCAAGACCACAGCTTCAATGAAAGACGCCCACATGTTTTTGTTTGTGATTGATGGGGCGATGGTTCAGCTTTTAAGTAAAAACAGTGTAGATGAGCGAGACAAGTTACTAGATTATTTTTTAATAATGTTGTCTTAGCGATAAATCCAGATACATTTTAAAAGTAAAAAGCCCGTCATTGGGCTTTTTATTTATTCGAGTTCCATTTGATCATCATCTTTAGTGACTTTGATTTTCATCTTTTTATATTTACGTTTATTTGGATCTAAAGCAGAGTTTGACACTTCTTCAGCAAATTTTGGATTTTGCATGAGTTTTGCATAGGCTCTGTAACCTATACGAATTCTGGTGGGTGGACAATCTGTTCTTTTGGAATAATATTCGATAAGCGAATTTAATTCCTGTAACAAACTCTGATGTTCCATTATGTTAGTTATTTTCTATTAGTAGGTTATTTCAGCATACTGAACTTTAGAAAATTTCTAAAGATGTAATTGATATACATCCTCCCTGATAAACGTATATAAAAGTGCATTAATTTAATAAATTGTGAATTGGTTCGTATTTAATTTTGTATTTCTAATTTTTTTAATCAAACAGTCATAACTAAGGGGTAAATTAGTTTTATAAAAAGAAAATAGATAGAAGATTGCCACGAACAAAAACTATTTAAGCAATTCTCTCACACTGTGGAATTAAGCTGACTTTAACGAGTCGGCTTTTTGTTTTTTGAGGCGAAATAAAAAGCCCTAGATCGGGCCTTTTACTTTTTAAGTGAGCAATTAAAACTTCAGTTTTTTAAGCCCGCGGCTTACGCCATCTTGTAGAGCTGCTTTAATGATAGGGCCAATAAACGGTACTCGACCTTTAAAGCTAATAGTGTAGTCCAAGCGCGTACGGTTGTTGCCTAAGTCAGTAAATTTCATTACGCCACGGTGGGCTTTAATAGGACTAAGGCCACTGGTAATTGCATATTCGATTAACTCATTTTCTTTGTAGACTAAGTTGGTTTCTACAAATGAAGGGGTAAATGGAATAGACATTCTGCGGGCAGAACCTACTCCATTACGAGCATCTTTTCCGTTGCTAATGCGAGTTACTTTAGCAGGGGCAAAGAGTTTGCTTAGGTTTTCATGTTCACTCAAGGTTGCAAAGACCTTGTCTACGGGCGCATCAAATTCTTGTACGATGTTGATTTTTTGAGTTTTTAACATCTTATTCCCTCTAGAAAATATTTTGACATTGGTAATTGTCAGAATTTGGATGTTAGCACGCTTTTAACAAACGGGGAATTCTACTTCATCGGAGTTTTGAGTCTTTAGCAATCAGAGCCTGAATTTATCAATTGACCTAAAAAGTAAAACTTATGTCTTAAGTTAACATGGTTAATTTAAATCTAAGCACCTAATATCTATTGTGGGAATAAGAACGAGTACAACAAAAATGAATACTGTTCAACCAACAAAACCCGCAGGTGCTATGCGGTATTTAATAAGTAAATTGAGCGTAATGGGCCTCGTGGTCTGTGCCACAAATGTATTCGCCGCTAAAGAAATAAAATTAGGAGATTCGGTAATGGGTTATCAAAATCAAGCTGCTTGGCAACAAATTGAACAATTTCTTCCTCAAGAATTTCATATTCCTAAAGACCAGTTACCAAAAGAGGAGTGGTGGGCTTGGAATGGTAATAACATCCATTTGGATACTTATCGAAATCCAAAAGCAAAAATTAAAGTGATTTTATTTCATGGTGTAGGTACCAATGGTCGACAAATGTCGATGATTTTAGGTAAACCATTGGCTAATCGGGGATATGAAACAATTGCAATCGATATGCCGGGCTATGGTGTAACTCAAGTTGGAAAAGGCAAGGTTATTAGCTATAACGATTGGGTGCAGGCTGGTAGTGATTTAATTGATATTGAATTAGCAAAAGATAGTCGTCCAATTGTACTTTATGGTTTAAGCGCAGGTGGAATGCTGACGTATCACGTTGCAGCAAAGAATAAAAAAGTGAAAGCACTTGTTGGAATGACCTTTCTTGACACAAGTAGCCAGAAGGTTACAGACACTGTAGCAAGTAACTTGTTTATGAGCCGAGTAGGGACACCAATTGCGCATTTAACTGCAAAAACACCTCTGGCCTCAATGCAAATTCCAATGAGCTGGGCAAGTAAAATGAGCACTTTAGTGAACAATAAAGAGGCTTTAAAGGCCTTTATGAAAGATAAAACCTCGGCTGGTAACTCGGTTTCACTCACATTTTTAGACTCATATATACATTACAAACCTGAAGTGGCGCCTGAAGAGTTTGATGTGTGCCCAGTCTTGTTAACTCAACCGGAAAAAGACCATTGGACTCCACTTGATTTAAGTACACCATTTCTTAGCCGTATTCAGAAGGTACCTGTAAAAACCGTAATATTGGAAAATGCAGGGCATTACCCATTAGAGCAACCGGGTTTAACTCAAATGGTTGATGCCATTGATAGCTTTTACAGCACTACGGTGAAATAAAGAGTAATTGTGACCCGTTTTAATTCTGCTCGTTACGGTTTTTTATTTCTTAATTTTTTAAAGAAAGGTTGAATCACAGACCAGTTCGTTGAAACCCAGCAAATAAAGGAGCCAGCCGTCACCATTGCTGTTCCTTGCCAAAAGTTTAAAGATAATTGAGTTTGTAAAACAAACATCGCTAAAATAGACGAGATAATCGGGGTGAAATAAGAGGCCACCACAAGCATGGTAATGTTTCCATGAATGATGCCAATATTCCACGCCGCATAACCGAAGCCAATTGCAGCAGACGCGACGACAAGTGTTATAAGCGTCGATAAATCTATAGAAGGAATGGCAAATTGCCCAGAAATAAACAGCTTGAGCCATAGTGTTAGGGCAACACATACAAAGAAAATAGAGATTGGATTTTGTCCATTACTCATTTTTTTAGTGAGTACACAGTAAAAAGCCCAAATGATGGCACCTACAAAAGCTAAGATATAGCTCAGAGGGTTGCTATGAAAATTATCGACAATACTTTTTAGACTAAAATCGCCATTCCCAGTCTGAATAAAAATAATGCCTGAAATTGAAATAAGTAAGCCAAGAATAATAATAAAATTAAATTTTAATTCTTTAAAAATCACGAAAGCCAAAACCGTTAAGCTTGGCCAAAGGTAGTTAACAATGCTCACTTCAATTGCTTGTTGAGCTGTCTTTGAATAAGCAATCGCAAATGAAAAACACAGTTCATAAGCCACGAATAGGACTGTACCCAATATTAAGTATTTTTTAGAGATCTGTTTAAAGTTTGGAACTCTGAAAATGGCAAGTAATAGTAGTGCACTTAAAGAATAAATAAGCGTAACACCTAGCTCAGGTCCAATGGCGGCACTGACTTGTTTCATTAAGCCCACCATAGATGCCCACATGAGAATGGCGCTTAAACCAATCAATGTTGCTAGATTTTTTGACATAAAATTCAGTAAATAACGTTAAAAAATGATGAAAGGTTAAGTTGTACTAATGAAAGGAATAAATTTTCAAGATAGGGAATATAGGACAAATTATATAAAATATAAACAATTAAATTTATTGATTGGTTGAGTCTGCTATGTTTATTTAGCATTCAATTGCGTAAAGAAATTTCGAATAAAACAACATTTTTACGAGGAAAATATGGAAGTCATTAAAACGGTTGGTGTTGTTGGAGCAGGTGTAATAGGTGCAAGTTGGACGGCCTTATTTTTATATAAAGGATTTAAGGTTAACGTCTATGACCCGTATCCTATAGATGAAGTAATCTTTAAAAAAAGAATATCTGCAAATTTAAATGATTTATTGGCTTTAGATGAAAATGCTGAACATACCCATTCTCTGCAAGATGTGCTGCTTCATCTGGAAATTTTTAATAATTTAAAAGATGCAGTTTCAGACGTAGATTTTATTCAAGAAAATGCCCCTGAACGTCTGGATGTAAAACAACAGTTATATCAAGAAATAACAGCATATTGCCCTGAGCACACTCTCATTGCTTCAAGCTCATCGGGCTTAAAAGTATCTGATTTTCAAAAAGAAGCGAAACATCCTGAACGTATTTTACTGGGGCATCCTTTTAATCCTCCGCATCTTCTGCCTTTGGTCGAGATCGTTGGTGGTACTTTGACAGATCCTCAAATTTTAAAACAGGCTTCTGAGTTCTATAAACAGTTGGGTAAAAATCCAATCATTTTAAATAAAGAAGTGAAAGGTCATGTCGCAAACCGTTTGCAGGCTGCTCTATGGCGAGAAGCCTTTTCACTGGTCGAACAAGGTGTGTGTTCAGCAGAAGATGTTGATGTCGCGATTACCAGTGGGCCTGGTTTAAGATGGGCACTATTTGGTCCTTATATTAATATGCAGCTTGCAAACCAAAAAGGGTTTAAAGAAGCAATTCATCATTTAGGCCCACCGATGACAGAATGGTGGAACGACATGAAAGCATTTCAACATTCAGATGAGACAACAGAGTTATTGGAAGCGGAAACCAACCAGCTTTTAACACAATATAAAGATATGGATTTATATCAAACCAGAGACAAAGGTCTTGTCGATATCTTAAAGCTCAGACAGCAACTTAAAATTGATTAAGTCAAATCTTTAAGACAAAGCCGATCATTTTACTGTAGAGATGATTGGCTTTAATTGTTATGTATTCATTAAATGTTACTGAATTCTCTCTCGCTTTGCATTTGAACAATACGCCTTACGTGAAGAATAAGAATCGTTGCAAACAGTAAAGAAAGCCTCTTCATAATCAAATGACATGAAAGGAAATAGAGGAATAACAATATGCGCGCTCTTACTTATCACGGTGCAGAAGATGTCCGAGTTGAAACGGTTCCGGATCCAATTATTCAAGAAGCTGATGACATTATTTTAAGGGTAACTGCAACCGCAATTTGTGGTTCTGACTTACATTTATATCGAGGAAAAATTCCCGAGACTGAACAAGGAGATATCTTTGGGCATGAGTTTATGGGGGTGGTAGAAGAAGTAGGCCCAGCCGTCACTCAAGTGAAAAAAGGTGACCGTGTTATTGTTCCTTTTGTGATTGCTTGCGGAGAATGTTTCTTTTGCCAGCTTGACCTGACCGCTGCATGTGAAAAAACCAATACGGGCCGTGGCGCAATTATTAATAAAAAACAAATTCCGCCTGGTGCCGCTTTGTTTGGCTATAGTCATCTTTACGGCGGTATACCGGGTGGGCAAGCTGAATATGTTCGTGTGCCAAAAGCCAATAAAGGCCCATTTAAAGTTCCAACCTCATTATCAGACGAAAAAGTACTTTTCTTGACTGATATTTTACCGACCGCTTGGCAGGCGGTGACCAATGCACAAGTGACTCGTGGCTCAACCGTTGCAATTTATGGTGCTGGTCCAGTCGGACTATTAAGTGCTGCTTGCGCCAAGATGCTTGGGGCAGAAAAAATATTTATGGTCGATCACAACCAATATCGATTGAAATATGCCGCTGACACTTATGGGGCAATTCCTGTTAATTTTGAAAAAGTGGATGCTGCCGACTATATTATTCAAAACACTGACAATTACCGCGGTGTAGATGCTGTTATTGATGCGATCGGCTTTGAAGCAAAAGGCAGTGTCATTGAAACAGTTCTAACCAATTTAAAGCTTGAAGGTTCAAGTGGCGCAGCGCTCCGCCAATGTATTGCAGCAGTTCGCCGTGGTGGTGTGGTCAGTGTGCCGGGTGTATATGCAGGCCCGATTCATGGTTTCTTATTTGGCGATGCTTTTGATAAAGGTCTGACCTTTAAAATGGGCCAAACGCATGTTCATCAATATTTACCAGAATTATTAAAGTTGATTGAACGTGGTGATTTATCACCAGAAACGATCATTACGCATCGAATGAAATTAGAAGACGCCGCAGAGGGATATCGTATTTTTAATAAAAGAGAAGAAGAATGCCGTAAGGTAATTCTGACCCCTTAACAGCTTATAATTTTTTAATTGTCTAAAAGCCTCTTTATGAAAGGGGCTTTTTTGTTGCTTTGAAATGCACAATTTTTAGTGCATCTCTTTACTTTTTATTCTAAAGCGCACTCAAATTGCCCAAATTTAGTATTACTTTTAATCAAAAACGTAATACTAAGCTGGCATGTCCTTTGCATAGTCTTAAACAATCAAAAGTGATCTAGGGTTCCGATACTTTATAGTATGACTGGACCGAGAGTTCACGGTTCCTAGCGAACTACACGGAGGGATAAAAGCCCGGGAGGAAGTCTAAAACTATCCGACAGGAGTAGCTATGAACACTGCAAGTTATCATAACAATCAGCCGATTTGGACCGAACTTTTATCCGGAGGACATCACTGGTCGGGTCGTATTCAAAAGGGAACTGTTCTTAGATTTACATCACTTGGCGCACAGGCAAACGTTTCTTTGTTTTGTGTAAATGCTGCCGATGTGCTTGAACGTTTTAACATGCCTGACAGTTTAAAAGGGCAACACACCGCCTATTTGAAAGCTTCCAATGTATTGTACTCAGACCTCGGTCGTGTCATGGCTTCAATTGTTCATGATGATCATGGCTGGAACGATGCACTTTGTGGCCCAAGTCGACCTGAACAGATTGAAAAGCAATTTGGTAGTCGCACATTTCAAGATGCCCGCAATGCTATGTACCAAAATGGCTTAGACAGTTTGCTCATTGAAATGTGCAAATATGGTCTCGCAAGCCAAGACTTAAGTGCCGCCGTTAACCTATTTTCTAAAGTTGCGCCAGATGAAAGCGGTACTTTGTCTTACGTAAGTTCTGACAACACCGATCAAACCATTGAACTACGTTTTGAAATGGACTGCCTGCTATTTTTATCTGCTGCACCGCATGGTTTAGACACCAGCCCAAGCTATCAACCTGCCGATATTCAATTGAGCTTATTTAAAGCCGACCTCTTAACAGATAGCGATATTTGTCGTGACGCCTGCCCGCAAAATCAGCGTGCCTTTCAAAACACTGCGCGCTACTACGCACTTAGCAATATTTAAATCAGGAGAAGCATCATGACAGTTTTACAATCATTTGAAAAAGCAGTTTTAAATGAAGTTTGTCCTGCTGGTGAAGCGTGGATGTGCGAGGTTAAAAAGGGCCAATATTTCCGAATTATTGACCTTGAGGGAAATCAAGCGGTCGATACTTTGTTTATGAGTGCCGAAAACCCAACTGAGCGTTATAGCGCAATGGATACTTTGGCTATCAACCAACACATTTATTTAGAAAAGGGCACGAAGCTTTACAGTAACTTGGGCCGCCCAATTGCTATTATTCATGATGATAACTGCGGTCGACATGACACCATTGGTGGTGCTTGTTCATGTGAAAGTAATACGGTTCGCTATGCACATGAAACCTACCCTATGCATAGTTGCCGCAACAATTTTATGTATGCCTTGGCAAAACACCCAATTGCAAAAAAACATGGCTTAAATGTCCGTCACATCGGCCCAAACATTAACTTTTTTATGAATGTGCCCGTTACACCAGATGGTCAGCTCAGATTTGATGATGGAATTTCAGGACCGGGTAAATATGTAGAAGTTCGGGCAGAAATGGATTTAATTGTTTTAATTTCCAATTGTCCGCAGCTCAATAACCCATGTAATGCCTAAAACTGGTTGTCCGTGAAGCGGAAGGGGTATAAGCATGTTTAAAAAAGTTCTGATTGCCAACCGCGGTGCAATTGCCTGTCGCGTGATTCGCACCCTTAAAAAACTCGGTATCGCTTCGGTTGCAGTTTACTCCGAAGCCGACCGTGATTCGTTACATGTCACTTTAGCCGATGAAGCCTTCTTAATTGGCGCTGCACCAGCTCATCAAAGTTATTTAAATATTGAAAAAATCCTTGAGGTTGCTAAACAGTCGGGAGCAGAAGCCATTCACCCCGGTTATGGTTTTTTGTCTGAAAATGCCGAGTTTTGTGATTTATGTGAAAGCCAAAGCATTGCTTTTATTGGGCCAACTTCAAGCCAAATGCTCGATTTTGGTTTGAAACATACCGCACGTGAACTCGCCATTAAAAGCAATGTGCCTTTACTTCCAGGTAGTTCATTACTTGCCGATGAAACCGAAGCCTTGTTTGAAGCCGCTCGTATCGGTTATCCGGTCATGCTTAAAAGTACCGCGGGTGGTGGTGGTATTGGCATGCGTCTGGTCTGGAACGAAACTGAATTAAAAGATGCCTACCAAACCGTGTCTTATTTAGCGCAGGTCAATTTTAAAGACGCAGGATTGTATTTAGAAAAATTTGTACAACATGCACGCCATATTGAAGTGCAAATTTTTGGTGATGGGAAAGGGCAAGTTCTAGCCTTGGGTGAACGTGATTGTTCGGTGCAACGCCGTAATCAAAAGGTGATTGAAGAAACACCTGCGCCACACCTAAATGAACAGCAACGCGACTACCTACAAAAAGTTGCCATTCAACTCATGCAATCGGTGAACTATCGCTCAGCAGGCACAGTTGAGTTTGTCATGGACACCGAAACCCAAGAATTTTATTTCTTAGAGGTCAACACACGTTTGCAAGTCGAACACGGCGTGACCGAACAAGTGTTTGGTGTCGATTTAGTCGAGTGGATGGTCACTTTGGCAAGTGGCGATTGGTCAGCACCGACTGAACAGTTAGAACCAACAGGACACTCCATTCAAGTTCGTCTTTATGCCGAAGACCCGATTAAACAGTTCCAACCAAGTGCAGGCTTACTCACTCATGTTAAATTTGACCCACAAGCACGAGTTGAAACATGGGTAGAAACAGGCTCAACGGTGTCGTCTTTTTATGACCCGATGATTGCCAAAATCATTGTGACTGCTGCAACCCGAGAGCAAGCCATACAGGCAATGAGTGCTAGTCTTGCAAATACACAAGTGGCTGGCATTGAAACCAATTTGGAGTATTTGCAAAACATTATTGCTTGCGATGTGTTTGCTTTAGGTACTCAGACCACTCGATTTTTAAATACTTTTGAATGGAAAACTCAAAAAATTGAGGTGTTGCAGTCTGGCATTCAAACCGCCATTCAAGACGTAACTGGTCGATTAGGGTATTGGGATGTCGGCGTACCGCCATCGGGTGCGATCGACCCACTCAGTTTAACTGTGGCAAACCAACTGTTAGCCAATGAATCAAATACCGCAGGGCTTGAATGTACTTTGCAAGGTCCAACCTTAAAGTTTCACTGCGACAGCCAAATCGTGATTACAGGCGGTGATATGCCTTCGCAACTTGATGGCGAACAGGTGCCGATGTGGCAAACCATCAATGTTAAAAAAGGCCAGATTTTAAAATGTGGACTTATTCGCTCAGGTTGCCGTAGCTATATAGGCGTTAAAGGTGGTTTCGATGTTCCTGACTATTTAGGGTCACAGGCGACTTTTACTTTGGGTCAGTTTGGCGGACACGCGGGCCGTAACTTATTAATTGGAGATATGCTACCGATTACTGAATATTCAGCTCAATCGACCAATGCATTAGCTCAAGTGCAAATTCCTAGCTTTACTCAAAACTGGGAAATTGCAGTCATGTACGGTCCACACGGCGCGCCAGATTTTTTCACCAAGCAAGATATTGATACGTTCTTTGCCAATGAGTTTGAAATTCACTATAACTCAAGCCGTACAGGCATTCGCTTAATTGGGCCAAAACCTGCGTGGGCACGTGAAGACGGTGGCGAGGCAGGCTTACATCCTTCCAATATTCATGACAATGCTTATGCCATTGGTGCGATTGATTTTACGGGCGATATGCCAATTATTTTGGGTCCCGATGGTCCGAGTTTAGGTGGCTTTGTATGTCCCGCGGTGGTGATTCATTCCGAGCTTTGGAAAATTGGACAACTTAAAGCTGGTGATAAAGTTAAATTTGTACCTGTGAGTTACGCACAAGCGAAAGCACTCGATCAAAAATATCATCAAAGCTTAACCGCGACCGATACAACACGTATTGATTTTAACCCAACCATTCAAGCAGAACCTGAAACTTTAAAAGATGCAGTTTTGGCAACTTTAGAAGGTGAAGCGGACTTACCAAGCGTGACCTATCGACCAGCTGGAAATAGCTATTTGCTGGTGGAATATGGTGAGTTAGTACTCGATCTAAATTTACGTTTCCGTATTCATGCACTCATGCAATGGGTCAAAGATCAAAACATTCAGGGAATTATCGACTTAACACCGGGTATTCGTTCACTACAAATTCATTTTGATTCAATTCAACTCGATCAACATGAACTTTTACTGAAACTTCAACAAGCAGAAGCCGAATTACCCGATATTCAAAATATGCAGGTGCCTTCACGGACTGTCTATTTGCCTTTGGCTTGGGAAGATTCACAAACTCAGCTTGCCACCGAGCGTTATACGCAAATTGTTCGACCAGATGCGCCGTGGTGCCCAGATAACGTCGAGTTTATTCGCCGTATTAATGGTTTAGCTTCTAAGCAAGCAGTTAAAGATGTGGTCTATAGTGCGAACTATTTGGTGATGGGTTTAGGTGATGTGTATTTAGGTGCACCCGTTGCAACGCCGCTCGACCCACGCCAACGTTTAGTGACCACAAAATATAACCCTGCGCGAACTTGGACACCTGAAAATGCCGTGGGTATTGGCGGTGCTTATATGTGTGTGTACGGTATGGAAGGACCGGGTGGCTACCAATTTGTTGGCCGTACCACTCAAATGTGGAGCCGGTACCGTAAAAATGCCAACTTTGAAGAGGGTAAACCGTGGTTATTGCGCTTTTTTGACCAAGTGAAGTTCTATGAAGTTTCTGAGACTGAACTTCTACAAATGCGTGAAGACTTTAAGGCAGGTCGTCTAAAACTTCGCATTGAAGACGGTGCACTTAACTTAAAAGAATACAACGAGTTTTTAAAGACTCATCAAGACAGCATTCAAACCTTTAAAGACATGCAACAAGCTAACTTTGAAGCTGAACGCCGCCGTTGGCACGAAGCAGGTTTACAAGAATATATCTCTGAAAGCTTAGATGCTGTAGATGATGGCGAAACAGTGGTTATTCCTGAAGGCGGCTGTGCAGTCGAATCACACATGCCGGGGTCAATCTGGAAAATCGAATGTGCATTAGGAGATATTGTTGAAGAAGGTGTGACCCTTGCGGTAATTGAGGCAATGAAAATTGAAATTCCGATTATTGCGCCGGAACGCATGAAAGTTGAAACCATTACCATTGAAAAAGGGCAAACTGTAAAAACAGGACAAGTGCTATTTACCTTGGCGCCTGTGGCTTAAACCCAAAAGAGAGCATCGATATTGATGCTCTCTTTTTATCTTATGCTTCGGTCAAATGCTTTAATACTTTATGACCATGTTCAACCGCTTTTAACTCAATTTTAGACTCTGGATTACCTGATAAAGGCGAAACGTCATAAAGTAAATAAGTGGCGCTTAACTGCATTTGCGTATATTGAATTGAATGTTGAACCGCTTTTAAAAAGCTGTCGATTAAGTTTTCTTGGTCGTTCACCATGTTGGCTTCTGTTTGGCCGACCGTCATACTAATAATGACTTTTTTGTCTTTTAATTTATCGCCCTGAGAGCCATAAGCAAACTGATAAGTAAAAACTTCATCAAACCATAATTTCAAGATTGCCGGCATATTAAACCAGAACATTGGATATTGCAGAATAATGGTGTCGTGGCGTAACAACGCTTCTTGTTCAGCACTTACATCAATTTGATAGTCTGGGTAAAGCTGGAAAATATCTCGTACTTCAAGGTCTGGATAGGTTTTTATAAGTTCATTCACTATCGTCTTATTTGCAATTGATTGAGCGTAGTAGGGATGAGCCAAAATAAGTAAAGCCATAATAATGCCTTGTAACTATAAAAATCATAGTTACTATAATTTTTATAGTATGGGTGTACAATAACTATCAAAGTTGATAGGTGGCATTAAAAATGGCAAATACTGAAAATAAATGTGAAATCAGCATGAATGGAAAAACTTATCCATGTCATATCAGTATGGCTATGGACTTGGTTGGTGGAAAATGGAAAGGCGTTATTTTGTATTATCTAAAAGATGGGCCAAAACGTTTTAATGAAATCAATCAATTAATGCCAACCATCACAGAAATGACTTTAAGCCTTCAACTTAAGCAGCTAGAGCAAAGTGGATTAATATCCCGAACAGTTTATGGTGAAAAAGCACCGATTAAAGTTGTCTATGAAATGACCGAATTGGGGCAATCTTTTAAGCCTGTTTTAGAGTCTCTATCGGTATGGGCGCATACGATGATTGGTCGGTAATGTTAAAGATGCGCTTTTTTTTAGAAGAGCTCTTTTAAAATAAATTTAGTTTTAAAAGAGCTCTTATTTAATTTACGGAGTTTTAGAAGTATTACTGGTACTAATATGAATAAAAATTTTTTCACAAAGCTCTCTTGCCGATTGAGTTAATTCCCAGTCCACATGATCCATAAGTGTTAAAATTAAACGACAAAATTTTAATTTTTCTTTAATTGTTCCTGATTTATCAGCGAAGCATCTCTTTGGTTTGTCATCTGAAGTTTGAATTTCATTTACTTTGATATTATTGTCTATTATTTGTCCAATACCATGTTCTTGATGAAAATAACTTACATCTTTTGATAAACGACTAATATCAAAACCTTCTTTACTTGAATCTTGCATACCATCAATAGATAAATAATCACTAAGTATAGTTTTTAAATCTTCATCGCTAGCTAAAGCTGCATTTAATCCAGAAAACTTAATATTACATGCTAAATTTACTAGACTTGTTGGAATTGTATTTTCTGTCTCTTTACATTGTAATAATAAAAACTTATCACCTAAACTTTGGTTTAGTTGTTCTACACGGTCCCTTTTATTTTTAATATCACCATCCGCAATCAATAGAACACTACTTGTAGTAAGTAAAGCATTCATGCCTCGATCATCTAAATGCTCTGTAAACTCATCACTAAAATCCCAATGAACTAAATTACTTCCTGCGTACTCTACAAAGGTATAGTGATAATTGGGCATAAAACGACGATATTGTTTATATAATTCTGTATTTAATGTTTTTAATTCACTTAAGAATTTCTCCATATATTTTGTGATATAGAGCCGATCAGTTATACCTTCTACCCAAATTGTGCAGTTGGCTAAATAGACTGAAGAGGGCTTTACACCTAATGAAGCAAGTAAGTCTCGATCTCTATCACAACGATAAATTTTAAATTCAAATTCTTTGGGATCTTCAGATTTAGGCTGTTTAACAAATTTTTGGATAATAACTTTGTCTGATTCATCTACCATATCTAAAAGATGATTCGAGTGTGTAGTAAAAAAATAATAATGTTGTGTTTCATTTAAATAAAAATTCATGAGCTGGCGGACCATACCAGCATGCATATGCAACTCAGGTTCTTCTACGAAAAAAGAATGAGTTTGTTGTTTTTTAATGAATGCTTCATAAGTCAAAATAATGATTTGTTGTAGACCATCACCAAGTTCTGAAATAGGAAATTGTCTGTCAGAACCTATTTTTATATTAACAACATCCTGATCATGTTTAGGAATAAGTGAGATTGGCTCATTATCAAAAAAATATTGGCTAAGTTTATTTTCATAGCTTTTTATAAGGTCGCGTTGTTCTGGTTCACCAAGTAGATGGACTTTAAGCTCATGATAAAGAGACTCGCCAGTAATGATGCTTTTTGCATTAAAGTTCCGAATACTTCTGAAGTAGTCCTTTTGTGCCCGCTCTATATAGGGTTGTTTATTTTCTATTTCAGTAACGGGGCGCATACCTCTAAGTATAGGAAGATAGAATTTTTCAGAGTCTAAACTTAGATCGACACTATCTTGATACTGTTCCTTAAATTCATTTTTTAAATTACTGGTATGTTGACTTGAGCCAAATTTATGTAAAAGCCCCATACCATTTAAGTAATCAAGGCAGTATTTAAAGTGTTCGGTAGAACTATCGACAGAATAATTTAAGGCTTCTTGAAAACCGTTTAATTGAGAAAGGAAATCACTATATGAGCCTCTCTCTTTTAAATATTTATATTCATCTTTTTCTTGAAGTTCTTGTGAAACAGATAAAAGTTGTCTAAATAGTTTTATTTGATAACGGTGGGATGGTGTTTTACTACTAAAAAAATTTCTTAGAAATCTACTTTTACCAGCATTATTTTTACCAATAAAAAAATTTAATCTTTTTATTTCAAGAATTTTATTATAGTTATCTTCATTGTCAGAAGTATAATTATCAACGTTTTCAGGCCAATAATATAATTTATTATTCATATTTCAAAAGTGATAAAGGCTTAATTGTTAAATTTATGATATTACAAAATAATTTTAATTTAAAATTTATTTGACCAATCTTACAATGTTTTTTTATTTCACTTTTGTATGCCCTAATTTTGTACAAATTTAAAGAATTTGCCCAAAAATCACTCATAAATACCCGCCCAATCCATCAAAACCACGCTTAAAAACTGGCACATTTTCTGCATCTCTTATCAGTAATACAAAAACTGAATTTGGTAATACCAAGCTAGAGGTGCGATATGAATGATGTAAAACCTGTGGTTCAACCAAAGCAAACTTTAAAAGCCTTTTTAGTCGAATTACTTAGCGTACGTGCGGGCGTATATATCAAACAAAACAATCATCCGCCTAAAACAAAAGGATAAGACTGTGGCGAAACAAAAGTTGGCTCGAATCAGTATTACCGTACCTGAGATGACACTCAACGCACTCGACCAAAAAATTGTCGAGCAGAACTATGAAAGTCGTTCGCAAGCCATTGTCGACATGATTAATAAACACTTGATTGCAGAGCAAGCACAGGCCAATGAAGTCATGGTGGGCACCTTGACGCTGCTTTACGACGCTAGCCAAATGACCCTGCGCAATCAATTAGTTGATTTACAACAACAGTTTTTAGCACAGGTGATTAGTTCACTTCATATTCAGCTCGACCAACAAAAGATATTGCAAGTCATGTTAATGCAGGGCGGGAGTTCTGAACTCAGACAAATTAGCCAGCAATTTATTGTGCTTAAAGGGGTGATTAAAGGGCATTTAGAACTGATGGATGCCGTCATGCCCCCTATACAGCAAAATGACTAAATGAGGAGTAGCGTGTTGAAAAATTTATGGACCATCCAAGATTGGAAAACGGCATATCAAAACGGACAAATCCATCTTAAAGATCTGATTGGCTATGTTGCAGAAATCACAAATGATGACCATGCATGGATTGAAATTGCATCGAGCGAGCAGATTCAGGCACAAATTGATGTTTTAAAAGATCAGAATATTGCTGACTTACCTCTATACGGTGTGCCATTTGCAGTTAAAGACAACATTGACGTCGCTGGCTTTCACACCACTGCTGCCTGTAAAGAAGTTCAATATTTAGCTAAGCAAGATGCGGTCGCCGTTGCGAAGCTAAAAAAAGCAGGGGCGATTGTGATCGGTAAAACCAACCTCGATCAGTTTGCGACTGGGCTGGTTGGTGTTCGTTCTCCGTATGGCGCAGTAAAAAATAGTTTTAATCCCGAATATATTAGCGGTGGGTCAAGCTCAGGTTCTTCGGTGGTGGTTGCCAACGGCATTGTGCCTTTTAGTTTGGGAACTGATACGGCGGGGTCAGGGCGTGTTCCTGCGGGCCATAACAATATTGTGGGCCTAAAACCGACAAAGGGCTGGTTTTCTACCACAGGTTTAATTCCTGCATGTCGGACTATTGATGTCATTTCTATTTTTGCGCTGCATATTGATGACGCTTGGACAGTTGCCAGTTTAATGCAGGGTTATGATGAAACGGACGAATATTCACGAGCACATCCAGCCAATGTACCAACTCAGTTTTCTAAACGAAAAATAGCTATTCCTGCTCAGCTTGAGTTTTATGGTGATCTTGAATCTGAAAAAGCCTTTTTAGTTGCAATTGAGCGCATTAAAAAACTCGGTTATGAAGTTGAGAGTATAGATTTCAGCGCGTTTAATGAGCTTGCCGTTGCACTGTATAACGATGCTTGGGTAGCGGAAAGAACAGTCGCCGTTGAACGCATGACAACACGTGAAAAGGCTCATCCAGTCATTGCTCAAATTATTGCGCAGGCAGATAAATTCAAAGCAACAGATGCACTTCAAGCGGAATATAACCGCGCCGTTCTGGCTCGAAAAATTAATTTGGCGTTAAAGCCTTTTGATGCATTGATGGTACCAACAGCACCAACCATTTACACTATTGCCGAAGTTGAAGCCGATCCTTTAACTAAAAATGCGCACATGGGGGCTTATACCAACTTTGTCAATTTTGCCGATCTTTCGGCTTTGGCTTTACCAAATGTATTACGTGAGGATGGTTTGCCAAGTGGCGTAACGTTTATTGCACCAGCTTGGCACGATCAGGCACTCGCAAATTTTGCGCAGCACTGGCAAACCGAAACATCGCTGAGCTTGGGTAAATCAACTCAACATTATCAAAAAAATATTGAAATAAAGTCCAACCATTCAGTACAGCTAGCTGTTGTAGGAGCGCATTTAACAGGCATGCCTCTTAATTTTCAGCTCACTAGCCGCAATGCCACATTGCTTAAGAAAACTCAGACGGCAGATGCTTATAAACTCTTTGCTTTAAAAAATACCACACCACCAAAACCAGGGCTGCAATGCGATGCAGCAGGTACATCAATTGAAGTTGAAGTGTGGGATGTTCCCTTAGCAAATTTTGGAGCCATTGTGGCTGAAGTGCCCGCACCACTTGGTATTGGGAACCTGAAACTAAAAGATGGAACATGGGCCAAAGGCTTTATTTGCGAAGCTTATGCCATTCATGATGCAACCGATATTAGCCATTTTGGAGGCTGGCGAGCCTATATACAGTCACTCAATCAAACCGCTCAAAGTGTTGTTAGTAAAA